>Ga0308171_1000419_pt1 | contig 95400 bp, 87 predicted proteins | sample PhyGR1_FD_202135 | JGI IMG/M metagenome (GOLD analysis project Ga0308171, IMG submission 202135) | Phyllosphere microbial communities from UC Gill Tract Community Farm, Albany, California, United States - DLSLSG.R1 | ecosystem: Host-associated > Plants > Phyllosphere > Unclassified | place: USA...
CATCGAACCACCTAGGTCGCTATTCGTTGCCAGCGTGTGCTGTGCGCAGGGCGGACAGGAATCGAACCTGCAACCTGCGGTTTTGGAGACCGCTGCTCTGCCAATTGAGCTACCGCCCTAAGATCCGGATGGATCCAGGATTCGAAACCCGGCACGCTTTCACCACGGATCTCTCGGGGAGGGATGCCGCCTGCGCGCGAGGCACGGCGAAAGAATGCAGATTTCGACTGCACTGCAAGTGTACGGCATCGGGCACACCGCCGACGAACTGCGCACTCCGAGGCTGCCCCCGGGAGGGGCCCCTGGATAGGCTGGAGGGTGGTCGCCGTCCTGGCCCCCGACTGCCCGGCGACCGTCGAGAGATCGAGGAGCACGGATGAGTTCGCAGGCGCCCGCCCAGCAGTTCCAGGTCGATCTGCGGGGCGTGATCGACCTGTTGAGCCGCCACATCTACTCGGGGCCGCGCGTGTTCCTCCGCGAGCTCCTGCAGAACGCCGTCGACGCGATCGCGGCGCGTCGGGGGGCCGACGGCGGCGGCGGACGCGTCCGCATCACGCCGGTCAGCGCGGCATCCGAAGAATTCGTCCTGCGTGACGACGGGGTCGGCCTCACCCCGGAGGACGTGGCCGATCTGCTCGCGACAGTGGGGCGCAGCTCCAAGCGCGACCTGTTCGATCTGCCCCGCTCGGACTTCCTCGGGCAGTTCGGCATCGGGATGCTGTCGTGCTTCATGGTGTGCGACGACATCGTCATCCGCTCGCGCAGCGCTCACGGCGCCGACCCCGTCGAGTGGATCGGTCACGCCGACGGCACCTTCGAGATCCGCCCCGGAACCGCGGACATCCCCGTGGGCACGAGCGTCCACCTGCGCCCGCGCGGCGAGAGCCGTTCCCTCCTGAGCACGGCGACCGTCGTCGAGCTCGCCGAGACGTTCGGTCGCTACCTTCCCGTGACGGTGAGCGTCGACCTCCCCGCCGGCGGGGAGACGACCGTCACCGCGGCTCCCCCGTTCCTCGGCGACGACCGCGAGGAACAGGCGGCCTATGGCCGGGAGCTCCTCGGCGCCGAACCTCTCGCGATCATCCCGCTCTCGGTCCCCGCCACGCAGACGCGCGGGCTGGCCTTCGTGCTGCCGTTCGCCCCGGCATCCACCGCCCGTCAGAGCACCCGCGTCTACCTCCAGCGCATGCTGCTCACCGAGCGGGCCGAAGATCTGCTGCCGGACTGGGCGTTCTTCGTGCGCGCCGTCGTCGACTCAGCGGGGCTGCACCCGACCGCCAGTCGCGAAGCCCTCGTCGACGACGACGCGCTCGAGCAGACCCGGACGGAGCTGGGGGATGCCGTGCGCCGGTGGATCCTCGATCTCGCGCTCAGCGACCCCCTGCGTCTGGCGCAGTTCGTCGGCGTCCACGAGGTGGCTCTGAAATCGCTCGTGCGGCACGACGACGAGTTGGCGCGCTTCATCGTGCCGTGGCTCTCGGTCGAGACGAACGTCGGGCGGCTGCGCATCGACGATCTCGTGCGCCGCTCCTCCCCCGTCCGCTACGCCGAGACCGTCGAGGCCTTCCGGCAGGTCGTCAGCGTCGCGCCCACCGGGACGACGCTCGTCAACGGCGGCTACCTCTACGACGACGAGCTGATCCGTCTGCTGCCCGAGGTCTTCCCGGACGTGCGGGTCGAAGCCGTGGACGTGGTCGACGAGATCGACCGCCTCGCTCCCCCGCCACTGGACGCGCGCGCGACGGTCGTCTCGCTCGAGAACCGCGCGCGAGCGGCTCTGGCGACCGTGGACGTCGTGGCCCGCTCCTTCGAGCGCCCCGAGGCCGCCGCCCTCTTCGTCGCCGACCCCGAGGTGCTGCGTGCCCTCGACCGGGGTCGCGCGCGCAGCGCGGGCGGAGCGCTGTGGGCCGGCGTCCTCGACCGCGCCGAGCGCGCGAGCGCCCGCGGACGCGACGAGAAGCAGGACGCCCCGTCGTCGCGCCTGTGCCTGAACTGGACCAACCCGACCGTGCAGCGCCTCGCGCACACCCCCGACGGACGCGCCTTCACCGCCGGCGTGCAGGTGCTTTACGTGCAGGCGCTGCTCGCCGGCCACCACCCCCTCGGCACCGCCGATCGCGCGCTCATGTCGTCGGCTCTCGCCGACCTCGTCGACCTCGCCGCCGAGGCCACCTCCCCCCGCCCCGCTCCGGAAGGATCCGCATGACCGCCGCCGCCGAAGACCTCCGCGCCCTGTTCGACGAGATCGACCGGACACCCTGGGGTCCCCAGGAGAGAGCCCTCGTCGCCGAGGCCGTCGCTCGGGCCCAGGAGAGCGGCGACACCCGTCTCGAGTACGAGGCGCGCCTGCGCCAGACCTCGAGCGCGAACATGATCGGCGACACCGACCTCATGCTCACATCGTTCGCGTGGTGCCTCGCCCAGCACGAGGCCGATCCCGAGCGCTTCCCCGCCGAGATCGAGCCCGCCGGGGACCTGCTGTGGCAGTACAAGTGGATGGCCGGGGCTCTGCGCGGCTCTCCGGAGTTCTCGAGCGCGCAGATCGACGCGGTGCTCGACGACATGGAGCAGCACTATCGCCGAGCCGGCGTGGGCCTCAGCGGAGCGCTGATGGCGCGCTTCGAGGACGCCTGGGCCGCGGGCCGCATCGAGGAAGCCGCCACGCTGCGCGAGCGCCTCGAAGCCACTCCGCGCGACGACTACAGTCACTGCGACGCGTGCGTCCGCAGCCAGTTCGCCGGGTTCTTCGCCGAGACCGGGAACGAGGACGAGTCGATCCGCCTCGTCGAGGAGATGGTCGAGGGCGGCTTCACCTGCGGAGAGGAGCCCGAACGGGCCCTCGCTCTCGTGCTGCTGCCTCTGCTGCGCGCCGGGCGGTTCGAGGAGGCACGCTCCTTCCATTCGCGCAGCTACCGCCTCGCCCGCGATAACCCCGACAACCTCACGATCATCGCCGACCACGTCGTCTTCTGCACGGTGACCGGCAACGAGGCGCGCGCCCTGAGCCTCATCGAGAAGCACCTGCGCTGGCTGACGCACGACGGTCTCAACGCGGAGGCCCACCAGGAGGCCCTGGCGGCCTTCGGCCTCGCGCTGGACGCCGTGACCCGCGCGGGCCACGGCGACACCCCGGTGCGGGGATCGGATGCCGCCGAGCTCGCGCCGCTGTTCGGATCGCGCGATGCGGAGCTGACGGCATCCGAGCTCGCCGCCCTCTGCTGGACACGCGCCGACGAGATCGCTCGCGCGTTCGACGAGCGCAACGGGACCGACGCGCACGCGCGGCGCCTCGAGCGCACGCGGGCTCTGGCCGCGGAGCACTACGACGTGCCGCTGTCGTCCGGGGGCTTCACGGCACCGGCGGCGGCCCCGCGCGAGTGGACGCCCGCCGACCGCCGGGTGCGCGCGCGCATGCTCGGGGCTCTCGGCACCGCGTCGTCGATCGACGCGATCGCCGACGTGCTCGACGATGCCGGCGCCGCCGACCGCGTCCCCCTGACCTTCCTGCTGCTGCGCGGCCTGCTGGCGGAGGACCGCCTCGACGACGCCGCGCAGGTGTTCCCGGCGCGGGTGGAGGCGCTGCGCGCGATCGGCGACGAGGCGCGAGCCGACGTCGAGGAGAAGCTCGGCCCGGCTCTGTTCGGGAAGGACGACGTCTTCGCCGCCCGCGCGCTCGAGGAGCACCCGGACGCTCCGCTCGGGGTGCGCGGCCAACTCCTGACGATCGTGACGTACGGGCACATGGTCGCCGGTCGCTTCGACGAGGCCCTTCGCACGGCACGCGAGGCACGCGAGCTCCACACCCAAGTGGGAGACATCGATCGTGCCCACGCGCTCGCTCACACAGAAGCCGACGTCCATCGCGCGAAGGAGGCCCCGATGGACGCGATCGCGGTGTTCGATGAACTCCTCGCGGACGATCGGCTGGAGCTTGGGCGGCGGGTCCACGTCTTGACGGACCGGGCGGTCCTCCGCGAGGCCCTGGGCGATCCTTCCCGCGGTGCCGACGACGCCGACGAGGCAGCGCGACTCCTCCTCGCCTGGGACGCCGAGGGGCAGGTGGCCGCCACTGCCCTCTCCCTGGGCGCTCAGTTCGCCGAGCGCGCGGGACAGAACGAGCGCGCCGTCGCGAGCTACCGCCTCGCGGTGCAGCGTCTCGAGGCCGCGGGAGAGTCGACGGTCGCGCTACGGTACGGGCTCGGCCGCGCCCTGCTCGCGACGGGCGCCGCGCACGAGGCCGTCGAGGTGATCGACGAGGTCCTGCAGGACGAGACGGCGGCCGGCGAGGCTCCCGGGTCGCGCGCGATCACGGTCGGGCTGCTCGCGCGTGCCTTCGAGCACGCCGAGGAGTGGGGTAACGCGCTGCGCGCGTGGGAGATCACCGCCGACCTGCACGAGGAGGCGGAGGAGCCCGCTCGCCGCGCCTCGGCACTCGTCGCGTGGGCGCAACTGCTCGGACGCCTCGGAGAGACGGATGAGTCCGTCGACACGCTGACGACCGCCGTCGAGGTGGCGCGGACCGACCCCGAGAACCGCGGGATGCTCGCGGACGCCCTGCACTCGCTCGCCCAGGTCAAGGCGTACCGGGGCGACGACGACGCTGTCGGGCTTCTCGATGAGGCGATCGAGATCGGCCGGGCCGACGACGCTCCGTGGCTCGTCGCCGATCTGCTCGACACGCGCGCCCGGTTCCTCGCGAACGCGGGCCGGGTCGACGAAGCGGTGGCGTGCGCGCTGCAGGCGGCCGACGGGTTCCTCTCGGTCGGGGGCGTCCCGCAGGCGGGCGGGTCCGAGTTCGTCGCCGCGCGGATCCTCCTCGGAGCCGACCGCATCGAAGAGGCCGTCGCGATCCTGCGCTCGGCGCTCGAGCACGCGGCCGATGAGGAGCAGCTGCGCCAGGCGGTGGCGATCGATCTGGGGGACGCGCTCGAGGGCCTCGGCCGCCACGGCGAGGCCGCGGAGGTCCGGAGCACGCTGCCGGCCTGATCCCTCCGCGAACACGGCGACGGCGGCATCCCGAGAGGATGCCGCCGTCGTCGCGTTCGGGTCAGGCCGTGCGGATGAGCTTCTTGTTGACGAACTCGTCGGCAGCCAGCAGGCCCAGCTCGCGCGAGGTGCCGCTGCGCTTGACGCCGCCGAAGGGAAGCTCCGGCGAGTCGGCGAGGACGAGGTTGATGTAGACCATGCCCGCCTCGAGCCGGTCGGCCACGCGCGCCGCCTGATCGGCATCCGTGGTGAAGACGTAAGAACCGAGGCCGAAGCTCGTGTCGTTGGCGAGGGCGACCGCCTCGTCTTCTCCCGCGACGCGGTAGACGGTGCCGACGGGGCCGAAGAACTCCTCGCCGTACGCGTCCATCTCGCTCGTGACGCCGGTGAGGACGGTACCCGGGTAGAAGGCGCCGTCGCGCGTGCCGCCGACCTCGACCTTCGCGCCCTGCGCGACCGCGCGCTGCACCTGCTCGTCGAGGCGCTCCGCGGCGGCCAGTGACGAGAGGGGGCCGAGGACCGTGTCCTCGGCGAACGGGTCGCCCACCTTCGCCTCGCCGAGGGCGGCGGTGAACTTCTCGAGGAACGCGTCGTACAGGTCGTCGACGACGATGAAGCGCTTGGCACCGTTGCAGGACTGACCCACGTTGTCGAGGCGCGCATCCACGGCGGCCTGGACCGCGGCATCCAGGTCATCCGTGGACAGCAGGATGAACGGGTCGGAGCCGCCGAGCTCGAGCGCGACCTTTTTGAGGTGGCGACCGGCGATCTCGGCGACCGCGGACCCGGCGCGCTCGGAGCCGGTGACCGACACGCCCTGGACGCGCCGGTCGGCGATGATCGTCGCCGCCTGGTCGTTGGTCACCCGGACGTTGACGTACGCACCCTCGGGGAGCCCCGCGTCGCGGTAGATCAGCTGCAGGGCCTCGGCAGACTCGGGGCACTGCGGGGCGTGCTTCAGAAGGATGGTGTTGCCGACCGCGAGGTTCGGGGCGGCGAAGCGGGCGACCTGGTAGTACGGGAAGTTCCACGGCATGATGCCGAGGAGCACGCCCAGGCCCGAGCGGCGGATCACCGCGGAGCCCTCGCCGAGGATGTCGATCGGGGTGTCGCCGGTGATCTCGTCGATGTGATCGGCGTAGTACTCCGTGATGTCGGCCGCGAAGTCGACCTCGCCGAGGGCCGCCTCGAGGGGCTTGCCCATCTCGCGCACGATGATCGCGGCGAGGTCGTCACGGCGCTCGCGGTGCAGCTGGGCGACACGGCGCAGCACCTCGGCGCGCTCGGCCGGAGCGGTCCGCGACCAGACGCGGAAGCCCTCGTGGGCGGAGGCGAGAGCCGCCTCCACTCCCGCGTCGGACAGGGTGTCGTACTCGGCGAGGGTCTCGCCCGTGGCCGGGTTGACGACGGCGTAATCGCTCATGGGTGTCGGTCCGTTTCTGTCGTTGTCGGTGGTCGGTCGGGGTCAGGAACGTCTGGCGGTGCGGCGGGCGCTGGCCGGGGCGTCGATCGAGAGCGTCTCGCCGCGGAAGAAGGCCGGGCGGCGCACGCGCTGCCACACCATGATCGCCACTCCCAGCAGGATGATGGTCATCCCCAGGATGAAGACGAGTCCCACGCCGCCGATCTCGGAACCGCTGCCGTAGTCGGGGTTCATGCTGTCGACGAGCGTCGTGACGAAGATCACCGCGAGGATGAGTCCGCCCACAAGCGGGAACAGCAGCGTGAAGAAGACGTTGCGCACCGAGTCGAACCACTGCTTGCGGAAGTACCAGACGCACGCGAACGCGGTGAGCCCGTAGTAGAAGCAGATCATGATGCCGAGGGTGAGGATCGTGTCGCTGAGCACGTTGACGCTCACCACGCGCATGACGGCGTAGAAGCCCGCGGCGACGACGGCCGAGACGATCGTCGCGAACCCCGGTGTGAAGAAGCGCGGGCTGACCTTCGCGAACCGCTCGGGCAGGGCACCGTAGTGCCCCATGGCCAGGAGCGTGCGGGCGGGCCCCACGAACGTCGACTGCAGCGACGAGGCGGAGCTCGTGAGCACGGCCAGCGAGACGAAGGCCGCGAAGGGACCGAGGATGGGGCCGGCGAGCGCGAAGAAGGCGTTGTCCTGGATCTCGGGGTTGCCGAGACCGAACTCACCGTCGCCGATCCCGGCGAACATGATCATCGACACCGCGAGCAGCAGGTAGAGCGAGACGATCGTGATGACGGTGATGGTGGCCGCGCGGCCGGGCGTCTTCTCGGGGTCCTTGGTCTCCTCGTTCATGGTGAGGGTGACATCCCACCCCCAGAAGATGAAGATCGACAGAGAGACCCCCGCCGCGAACGCGCTGAACGACGACACCGCGAAGGGGTTGAACCACTCCCACGAGAACGGGGTGGCATCGAAGGCGTTGCCCTGGACCGCGTGGGTGATCGCGACGACGGCGAACACGACGAGCACCAGCACCTGGAAGGTGACGAGCACGTACTGCAGCTTCTGGGTCGTCTGCATGTCGCGGTACGACACCACGGTCGCCCCCAGCACGAACAGCAGGCATACGACGATGTTGATGCCGAGGTTCGATGCGAGGTCGGCGATCCCGGCCTGACCGGTGAGCTGCGAGATCAGCAGGAACAGGAAGTCGACGGCGATGCCGGCGAGGTTCGACAGCACGATGATCGTGGCCGCGATCAGTCCCCACCCGGCCATCCAGCCGATCCACGGTCCGAAGGCGCGGGCCGCCCAGGTGAACGAGGTGCCCGAGTCCGGCATCCGGTTGTTCAGTTCGCGGTAGCCGAAGGCGACCAGCAGCATCGGGATGAAGCCCACGAGGATGATCGCCGGGACCTGGAGACCCACGGCCCCCACGGTCGGGCCGATCGCGGCGGTGAAGGTGTAGGCGGGCGCGATGCACGAGATGCCGATCACGACGGCGCCGATGAGGCCGATCGTCCCGGCGCTCAGCCCCTTCTTCGACAGACCGCCGGCCTCACTGCCGGTGGCGGGTGCGGGTGCGGTCATGGCCGCGGTCCTTCCTGGACGGGGGCGTCGGCACGGCTTCGTGGCACGACGACGAGCGGAACGGGGAGTTCGTGCAGCATCTTCGCCGCGGTCGAACCGAGGAACAGGCGGCGCGGCTGCGCGAGCCGGCTCGAGCCGACGATCGCGAGCTCGGCGGGGTCCCACGCGAGTTCGCGGACGGCCTCTTCGATGCTGTCGCCGTCGGCGACCGTGACCTCGGCGGCGATGTCGGTGGGCAGTTCGGAGCGGGCTTGCGCGAGGACCTCTTCCGAGTGCGCGGCCCCGGCGATGCGGATCGCGCCGGTCTCGAGGCCCGCCGGCAGGTCGACGGTCACGAGCGAGAGAAGACGGAGGGGAACGGATGCCGCGGCCGCGAGCTGCACGCTCTCCTCGCGCAGGACGTCGGCTCCGGGCCGGCTGCCGATCGCCGCGGTGATCCGGCTGATACCGAGCGCGGGATCGATCCGCCGCGACCCCTCGGGCGCGAGGACGACCGGGACGTCGGAGGAGTGCAGCAGCTCGGAGGCGACGGTGCCGAGGCGGTGGCGCCCGCGCAGGCCGCCGTTCGCGGCTCCCACCACGATGTAGCCCGCGCCGATCTCGTCGGCGAAGGCGACGAGCCCCTCGGCGAACGAGTCGGCGTGACGGACGCGGGTGCGGTGGGGCACGGCATCCCGAACCGCGCGCGCCGCGTCCTCCAGCCAGCGCTCGGCCTGGTCGCGGATGTGCCGCGTGTAGGACGCATCCGGCGGGGTGATGACGCTGCGGGCGTCGTCGGGCAGGACCAGCGCGATCTCGAGCGGAGCGTCGATCGCGCGGGCGAGACGGATGCCGAGAGCGAGGGCGTCGGCCCCGGCGTCGGTCGCGGTGTACCCGACGACGACCGCGGCGCTCATCCGCGTGCCCGGTCGAGGATCTCGTCCGCGGCGCGGTGACCCTGGCGGATCGCCCCGTCGACGTGCTGGTAGCCGGCGCCGGCCATGTCGCTGCACGCGAGGTGGATCGGGCCGACGGGCTCGCGGAGGTCGGCGCCGTAGCGGTGGAGGCCGCCCATGTCGAAGCTCGCGGCGTAGGCTCCGCGGGTCCACTCCTCGGTGCCCCAGTCGCTCTCGTAGTAGACGACCGGGTTCTTGGCCTCGGGGCCGTAGTAATGCGAGAGCGACTCGAGGATCTTCTCCCGGCGCTCCTCGGCGCTCAGGCGGAAGAGATCGTCGGCGTTCTGGTCGGAGACGAAACCGACCAGGGTGCCGCGTTCGTCGCCGTGGTTGGTGTTGTCGTACGCCTCATGCGAGAGCTCGTAGGGGCTGAACGCGGTGCCCGACAGGCCCTTCTCGCGCCAGAACGGCGTCTCGTACACGGCGTGCACCTTGATGACGAAGCCCATCGAGATGTGCTGGTGCATCTGGTGCTGGCGGCGCGGCAGCGGCGGCTCGAACGAGATGCGGTTGTAGAGGACGGGGGCCAGGGCGAGGATCGCGAAGCGGGCGCGCACGGTGACGCCGTCGGCGATCACGGTGACCCCGGCCGAGGAGGTCTTCGCGGCCTCGACCCGAGCGGTCAGCGCGCGCAGGTCGTCGACGCGCTTGCCCGTCGCGGAGTTCGCCGCGCGATCCGGCGTCGCGGCGTCGGCGCCCCAGACGATGCGGCGCACCGGCTGGTTCAGGAAGACGTCGTCGCCGAGACGCTCGGCGAGCAGCTCGGGGACCTGCTGCAGGCCGCCCGCGACGCGCTTGTCGAGGATGAAGTCGGCGTCGACGAGGTGCGTGTACGAGCCGGCGGATGCCGCCATGAGCAACGACTGCAGGAGAGAGAACGTGTGCGTGGGCTTGGTGAGCATCGCCGATCCGGTCGCGAAGGCGAGGTTGCGCACGGCTTCGTCGTCGTCCGTCTGCGCGCGCAGCCATGCGTCCCACGAGACCTTGTCCCACTCCGCGGCCTTCGGGTGCTCCCACGGCCGGTCCGGGTCGATCTCGGCGACCATGGCATCCAGGCGCGCCGTGATCTCGTCGATGACGCGCTCGGTCTCGGGGGCGACGGGGAACATCTCGCCCGTGAAGCGCTTCGCGACGCCGTCGGGGCCGACGTAGACGCTGTCGCCCTCGCGGTAGCGACTGTAGGTCTCGAGGCCCAGCTCGGCGACGGTGTCGATGAGCGCCTGCTGGTCGGGCGAGACCCACTGCCCGCCGAGCTCGAGCATGGCGCCGTCGACGACATCGGTCCACAGGCGCCCGCCCACGCGGTCACGCGCCTCGAGGACCGCGACCGAGAGGCCGGCCTTGCGCAGGTCGTTGGCGGCGGTGAGGCCGGCGGCGCCGGCTCCGATGACGACCACGTCTCGGGTGATCTCGTCCATGAAAGCGTCCTTACTTGTCGTGCGGAGTCGTGCGGATGGCCCCGACGGCGGCGGAATTCGGGTCGACGCCGCCGCCGGGACGTTCGTCAGTGGCGGGCGAGGGCGGCCGCGATCACGTCGAGACCCTCGTTCAGCAGGTCGTCGCCGATCGACAGCGGCGGGAGGAACCGGATGACGTTGCCGTACGTCCCGCAGGTGAGCACGATGACGCCCTCGGCGATCGCGGCCTTGGCGACGGCGGCGGTGAGGGCCGCATCGGGAGCGCCGGTGGCCGGGTCGACGAACTCGGCCGCGATCATCGCGCCGTGTCCGCGCACGTCCCCGACGCGCGGGTCCTTCTGCTGCATCTCGCGCAGGCGGGCGAGGAGCAGTTCGCCGATCTCCTGGGCCCGCTCGACCAGCCCCTCGTTCTCGAAGGCGTCGATGGATGCAAGAGCCGCGGCGCACGCGATCGGGTTGCCGCCGTAGGTGCCTCCGAGTCCGCCCGTGTGGGTGGCATCCATGATCTCGGCACGCCCCGTCACGGCGGCCAGCGGGAGTCCGCCGGCGATGCCCTTCGCGGTGGTGACGAGGTCGGGGACGATGCCGAAGATCTCGCTCGCGAACATCGCGCCGGTGCGGGCGAAGCCCGACTGCACCTCGTCGGCGATGAAGACGACGCCGTTGTCGCGGCACCAGTCGACGATCGCGTTCAGGAAGCCGTCGGCCGGGACGATGAAACCGCCCTCGCCCTGGATGGGCTCGATGATGACAGCCGCGAGGTTCTCGGCGCCGACCTGCTTCTCGATGAGCGAGATCGCCTTGGCTGCGGCATCCGGGCCCGACAGGCCGTCGCGGAAGGGGTACGACAGGGGCGCGCGGTAGACCTCGGCGGCGAAGGGACCGAAGCCGCTCTTGTACGGCATGTTCTTCGCGGTGAGCGCCATCGTGAGGTTGGTGCGGCCGTGATAGGCGTGGTCGAAGGCGACGACGGCCTGGCGGCCGGTGTGCTTGCGGGCGATCTTCACGGCGTTCTCGACGGCCTCGGCGCCGGAGTTGAACAACGCGCTCTTCTTCGCGTGGTCGCCGGGGGTGAGGCGGTTGAGCGCCTCCGCGACCGCGACGTACGAGTCGTAGGGCGAGACCATGAAGCACGTGTGGGTGAAGGCGGCGACCTGGTCCTGCACGGCCTTCACGACGGCGGGGTGGGCGTTTCCGACGCTGGTGACGGCGATGCCCGAGCCGAGGTCGATGAGCGAGTTGCCGTCGGCGTCGACGACGACTCCCCCGCCCGCGGCGACGGCATGGATCGGCACGGTGTGCCCGACACCGGATGCCACGGCGGCGGCCTTGCGGTCGAGCAGCTCTTGCGAGCGCGGACCGGGGATGGCGGTGACGAGGCGGCGCTCCTGGGCGAGCGAGGGACCGCCGACGGTGGGGAGGGTGTCGAGGCTCATGGCGGCGATGCTACGGACGCCGCGCGACGCGGTGCACTCTCCCCCCTGTACAGTCTCAGGCACCCCCGTATACGTCTCGTACAGGAGCACCGATGCCCGAGTCCGTCGTCGCACCGCCGAGCCTGCGTGCCCTCCTCGCGCGCCGCGATCTGGACCTGCGCCTCGCCGTGGACGAAGCGGCGCTGCCCGCCGGCAGCGTCGACCGGCCCGTGCGGTGGGTGCACTCGAGCGACCTCGCCGATCCGACGCCGTTCCTGAGCGACGGACTGGTCCTCCTCACGACCGGAACGCAGTTCGCGGATGCCGCGCCCGCCGACTACGACGCGTACGTCGGGCGCCTGCAGGCTCGGGGCGTGCGCGCGCTCGGCTTCGGCACGGAGGTCGTGCGCGACGGCATCCCGTCCGCCCTGTCCGACGCGTGCGTGGCGGCGGGGATGCCGCTGTTCGAGGTGCCCTACCGGACGCCCTTCATCGCGGTGGCCCGGGCCGGGGCCGAAGCGATCGCGGCCGACGCCTATGCGCGGCGGAGCTGGTCGCTCGCCGCCCAGCGGGCGGTGTCGCTCGCGGCGCTGCGCCCGGACGGGCTCTCGGCGACACTCGCGGAGCTGTCGCGGCAGCTCGGCTGCTGGGTCGGGCTCTTCGACGCGGCCGGCGCGCTGCGGACGGCGCACCCGGCGGGCTCGCTCGCCCCCGCGGCCGTCGAGGGGGTCACGGCCGAGGTCGAAACGCTGTTGCGGCGGGGCACCCGGGCCGCCTCGACGCTGCGCGCGGACGACACGGCGGTGAGCCTGCAGACGCTCGGCCGTGGCGGGCACCTGCGGGGTGTGCTCGCGATCGCGGCCGACGATCTCGACCACGAGGCGCGGAGCGTCGTGACCGCGATCGTCGCGATGGCGGCCCTCGCGCTCGAGCAGCAGGACGGGCTCGGCCGCGCGATCGGCACCTTCCGCGCGGGGCTGATCCAGGCGCTCGGCAGCGACGATCCCGCGCTGGCCCGCCGCGCCGCGCGGGATCTGTTCGGGCCCCTGCCCACGGCTCCTGTCGTGGTCGCGCTCACTCCGGCGGCATCCGCCCGGTCGACGGCGATGAACGAGTGGCTCGAGATGCGCGCGCACGAGAGGCGCGGGGAGCTGTTCTTCGGGCGGGGCGACGACGGGCTCGTCGTCGTGGTGCCCGCGACGGCGAGAGACCTGCTCGACGAGATCGCCGACCGGTTCGAGATCGTCGTCGGCTGCTCGGCCCCCACCGGGTACGACGGGTTCTCGCGCGCACTCACGCAGGCCCGCACGGCCCGCGACCGTACGGCCGCGCCCGGGGTCGCCGACTTCACCGACACGGCCCGGGCGGGGCTGATCGCAGCGCTCGGCTCGGAAGCCGCGCGCACCGTCGCGGCCGGGGCCCTCGCGCCGCTCCGGCGGCACGACGTCGAACAGGGGTCCGCTCTCGTCGAGACGCTCGACGCCTGGCTCGCGCACGACTGCTCGCACGAGGCGACGGCTCACGCGCTCGGCATCCATCGTCACACCGTGCGCGCACGCATCGCGCAGGCCGAGCGGGTGGTCGGTCGCGACCTGTCGTCGTTCGCCGCGCGGGCGGAGTTGTGGGCCGCACTGCGGCTGTCGGAGTAGCGGGGCGGGCGCGTCCCCGGCGGGCGCGCCCCCGCACGCGCGAAATCACACGATCGTGACCAGCGCACACGCCCTGCGCCGGCGATTGCGCGTGCGCTCGCGCGGATCGTGTGATCTCGGCGGCGAGCGTCGGCCGCCCGGCGGCGGAACGTCAGCCCGCGTCGCCCAGGTTGTCGGAGAGGATCTCGAGCACCCGGGAGCGGGCGAGAGCGGAGTCGTCGGCGCGCGCGGCGGCCACGGCATCGACGAAGGCCTCGGCGAACACCGCGTGGGCGATGCGGGACGTGTGCTCGAGCTCATCGCGGAAAGACCCGCCCGAGGCGAGCACGAGGGAAAGGTCGGCGCGCTCGGTCAGCGGCGAGGCCGAGAACGACGTCAGCGCGATCACCCGGGCACCTGCGGCACGCGCTGCGGAGGCCGCCCGCAGGCTCGCCTCATTCGCCCCCGAGCCGCTGATCACGACGCACACGTCGTCGGGAGAGAGGTGCCGGGCCGCGATCTGCTGCCCGATCGGGTCGCCGACGGTCTCGGCCGGGCGGCCCACCGCGGTCAGACGCATCGCCAGGTCGGTGGCGACCGGCGCGGAGAGGCCGCTCGCCACGACCAGCAGCCGCCGAGCGGCGACGACCGCGGTGACCGCCTCGGAGACCCCCTCGGCATCCAACAGACTCGTGACGGCGCGCAGGTCGTCGGCGATGCGATCGATCGCGGAACGGATGCCGCCCAGCGGACCGTCCGCTGTGGCCGGGGCCACCGCGCGGCGCCCCCGCTCGGCGGCGAGCGCGACGCGCAGTTGCGGGTACCCGCGGTATCCGAAGGTCTGGCAGGCGCGCACGACCGAGGAGCGCCCCACCCCCACACGGTCGGCGATCTGCTGCGCGGTCAGCTCGATGACGGCATCCGGTTCGTCGACGATGAGGTCGGCGACCCGGCGCTCGCTCGGCTGCAGGGAGTTGCGCACCGCGGCGATGCGCGCGGTGACGGGCACCTCAGCGGACACGGGGACCCTCCATGATGCGGCGGCGGATGCGGCCCGACACGGCGTCGATCGCGACGGTGACGACGACCACGACGATGAGGAGCATCCCCACCGTCGACCACTCACGGTACTGGGTGTACGAGGTGAGCATGTCACCGATGCCGCCGACGCCGATGAGTCCCAGGACGGCCGAGGCGCGCACGTTGATCTCGAAGCGATAGAGCCAGAACGAGAAGAATGTCGGCGCCGCCTGCGGCCAGACGCCCCAGCGCAGCACCTGCGCGGTCGATCCGCCCGCGGCCCGGGCCGCTTCGATGGGACCGGGAGCGACGTTCTCGACCGCCTCGTAGCCCCACTTGCCGAGCGTGCCCACTCCCCCGACCGCGAGGGCGAGCGCCCCGGTGAGCGGGGTGAGTCCGGTGACCGACAGGATGATGATCGCGAAGACGAGCTCGGGCACGGCGCGCACGAGCGAGAAGACGAAACGCAGGGCGACGCGCACGGGCGCCGGCCCGAAACCGCGCGCCGCGATCAGCGAGAGCGGGGTGGCGATCAGGATGCCGAGGACGGTCCCGATCCACGCCATTTCGACGCTGCGCCAGGTCTGCCACAGCGCTTCGGGGAGCTTCGCCCAGTTCGGCGAGAGGAACATCAGCCCGAGGTAGCGCACGATCTCGGCGGGGAGTTCGCCCAGGCGCGACCACGTGATGTCGGCCGACCAGAACGCGGCCACGACGACGACCGTGACCACGAGGCCGGCGATCAGACGCACGGGGTTCCGGCGGCGCGGCGGCACGGCGAGGGCGGCGACCGGAGAGGGAGCGAGGACGGTCATACGAGCCTCCGGCGGATCGCGTCGCTGACGGTGTCGAGCACCACGACGATCACGAGGATCTCGAGGATGACGAGCGACAGCTGGTCGTAGCGGTAGTAGGTGCGCACCGCGTCGATGAGCAGGCCGATGCCTCCCGCGCCGACGAGGCCGAGGACGGTGGAGGCGCGGACGTTCAGCTCGAAGACGTACAGCGTCTGCGAGACGAACGTCGGCCAGGTGTCGGGCAGGGCGATCGTGCGGTTGATCTGCGCCTGGGTTCCGCCGGCGGCGCGTCCGGCCTCGAGCGGGCCGGCATCGGTGGCGTCGATCGCCTCCGAGACGAGCTTGACGACGATGCCGACGTTGAACAGCACGAGCGCCAGGATGCCCGGCAGCGCTCCGACCCCGACCATCGCGACGAGCACCGCCGCGTACACGAGCTCGGGCACCGCGCGGATCACGTTCAGGATGCCGCGCACGAGCGCGCGCGTCGGAGTGAACGGGTTGGTGGGCCGGGCCGCCCAGAAGCTCACCGGCAGCGAGATCGCCGCGCCCACCGCCGTGCCGATGACCGCCATCTGCAGCGTCTCGAGGATCGGGCCGACCGTGCGGGGGAAGAACGTCCAGTCCGGGGTGAGCAGTTCGACGATGCGGAGCGCGCCCTGCTGCCAGTTGCGCGCGATCGCGGCGAGGTCGAGACCGACGCCGAGTCCCGGCAGACACATGACCACCGTGACCGCGACGATCACGAGCGCGACGGTCCACGGCATCCATCGTCCTTTCGGACGCGGGGGCACGGTGAGCGTGGTCATCGGTCGAGCCTGTCGGCGGCGGTCACGGAGCGTCCGTAGATCTCGGCGAAGTCGGCGTCGGTGGCGGATGCCGCGGGCCCGTCGTAGACGATCTCTCCGGCGCGCATGCCGATCATGCGCGTGCCGTACTCGCGAGCGAGGTCGAGCAGGTGCAGGTTGACGAGCACCGTGATGCCGAGGTCTTCGTTGATACGGCGCAGGTCGTTCATCACGCCGCGGGCCGTGGGCGGGTCGAGGCTCGCGACGGGTTCGTCGGCGAGCACGATCCGTGGCTGCTGGGTGAGCGCGCGGGCGATCGCGACGCGCTGCTGCTGGCCGCCGGAGAGGGCCGAGGCGCGGTCCCAGACCTTGGGCAGCATGCCGACGCGCTCGAGGGCCTCGAACGCGAGCTGCCGGTCCTCGGGTCGGTACGCGCCGAGCAGCGTGCGCCACAGCGGGGTGTGCGCGAGGCGGCCGACGAGCACGTTGTTCAGCACGCTCGTGCGTCCCGCGAGGTTGAAGCTCTGGAACACCATGCCGATGTGCCCGCGCGTCTCGCGCAGCCGTCGCCCGGATGCGCCGTCGATGCGGCGCCCGCCGACCTCGACGGTGCCCGAGGTCGCCGGCACGAGACCATTGATCGTGCGGATGAGCGTCGACTTGCCCGAGCCCGAGAGCCCCACGACGGCGACGAGGTCGCCCGGGGCGATGTCGACGCTGACCTCGCGCAGCCCCATCGTGCCGTTGGGGTAGCGCACCGAGACACCGTCGAGACGGATGCCCCAGGGCGCCGAGGTCTGAACCTCGACGCCCCGGGTCGCAGAACCGGTGGTCACTGGAGTCCGAGCTCCTGCGCGGCACGGGCGACGACGTCGAGCGAGGACGGGTCGGCCGGGGCGAGCTTGGTGATCGAGTAGACGGCCTTGAGCGCCGCCGAGCCCTCGTCGGTGGTCGAGTACTCCTCGAGCGCCGTCGAGATCTTCTTCTGCAGCTCGGGCGAGAGGTCCTTCGACACCGCGACGCCGTCGTTGGGGATCTCGTTGGTCAGGCCGAAGACGACGACCTTCTGACCCACGTCGGACTTGTCCTTCTGCACGAGCGTGCGCGCGTCCCAGAAGCTGAAGCCGACCTCGGCGTCGCCGTTGTAGACCGCGAGCACGGAGGCGTCGTTGGCGGTGACGGGCACCTTCTGGAAGCCGTTGTCGATGTCGACGCCCGCCTCCTTCAGCGCGAGCATCGGGTAGATGTAGCCGGCGGGCGAGCCGGGTCCGAGCACGGCCACCTTGGCCCCGGCGATCTTGGTGATCGAGTCGAGCCCGGCCGGGCCCTTCAGCGCGTCGGCGCCGTTGCAGAAACTCATGCCGTCGCGCTCCACGACGGGCGTCGAGCAGTACTTGTCGGGGTTGTTCGTCATGAACTGGCCCGGGTAGGTGATGTTGCCGTTGCGCTCGGTCTGGAGCACGACCGAGGCGCCGTAGCGGTCGTTGGCCTGCCACAGCTGCAGCGACGGGAGGAAGCCGATCTGCGCTTGACCTGCGCCCATGGCCTCGACGGCGGCCTGGTAGTCCTTCGAGACGACGCCGGAAACCGGGATGCCGAGCTTCTCGGTGAGCATGTCGGTGAGGGGCTTCGCGGTGTCGACCAGGTTCGCCTGATCCTGCGAGGGGACGAGGGCGAGCACGAGCGAGCTCGGGTCGGCGGCGGGCTCGGATGCGGCGCCCGCGGCGCCGGAGCACCCGGCGAGGGAGACGGTGGCGAGGGCTGCCGCGGCGAGGGCCGTGGCGAGGCGGAGACGACGAGTGTTCATGATTCCTTCTGCGGGTCGGGTGGAGATCAGGCGGAGAACGGAAGACGGGCGGCCTGGACCCACTGGGCGAGCGCCGGCAGGAGCTCGTCGAGGGTGTCGGCGCGGTAGGTGGGGTGGGCGGCGGGGTCGGGGTAGCCGCCGACGAGGGCGGTGGCGTGGCCGCGGGCGTGCGCCGGCGCGAGGTCGTTGCGCCACACGTCGCCGACGGCGAGGACGGGCACGCCCTCGTCGAGGGAGTCGAGCAGCGCCTCGAGCCCCGCGGGCTTGGCGGCGTCGGTGACGATGCGGTCGAACAGTCCCTCGAGGCCCAGGGACGCAAGAGCCTCGTCGAGCCGCGTGGCCGGGGCGTTCGTGACGAGGAGGCGTTCGGCATCCGTGGTCCGGAGGAAGGACGCGAGCCCGGCGGCGACGGTGACCGGGGCCTCGGCGGTGCCGAGCTGCGCGCGGCTGGCCGTGTACGCCGCGGCGAGGGCGTCGTCGCCGATGCCCTCCGCGACCGCGACGCGACGGACCACGTCATAGCCGTCGATGACGTCACCCGAGGGGGCCGCGAGCTGGGCGGCCACGGCGGTGACGAGGGCGTCGGCGGATGCCGCGTGCGCGGCGACCGCGCGGGCATAGGCCAGGAGGGGGCCGTCGCCGAGGGCGACGGTACCGTCGAAGTCGAGAATGAGGACGGGGCGAGGCACGGAAGCTCCTGTCGTGGACGTTGCGTCCATGATGCGCCCCGAATGTGGACGATATGTCCACGTCAGATGAACGCCGTGTAAACGATGCGCGGGAGCGTCGTAGCGTGGAGCGGTGCAGACCCTCGACGCCGCCGCGCGCCTCGCCGCCACCGACCCCGCAGCCGCGATCGACTCCCTCCCGTGGCTCGCCGCCGCTCTCGCCGAGGATCGTGCGGCCGGGCGCTTCGCCGCGTGGGGACGATCGACCGTGATCGACGAGAACGTCGGGGCCGCGGTGCTCCCCCGGGCGGTGTTCGACGAGCTGCACGAGCGGGGCGGTCTCGGGGCGGAGTGGCCCGTCGGCAACGCCGGGGTGCTGCACGTCTACGGCTACCTGCTCTCGACGACGCCCACCCCGTACGGGCTCAAGCGCGAGCGGTGGCTGTCGGGTGAGCTGGAGCGCGCGTGCGGACTCCAGACCGGGGCCCTGCTCCCCTGGGCCGGCGCGGAGACGTTGCTGTCGCGCGCGACCGCCGCCGCCTCCGCGCTGCTGGCCCGCGACGACGCCCTGAACGAAGAGGCCGAGGGCCGCACCGCGCGCATCGCGCTGGGCGACCCGCTCCCCGACGGCACCGCGGCTCTGGCGTACGCGGTGGACGGGCGGATCGTCACGATGTTCCCGGTGGCCGACCCCGCGGCGCTGCGCACCGCCCTGGGCGCCCCGAGGCTGCGGTGGAACGCCGCCTGACCCCCGCCCGGCGCGCGAAATCACACGATCGTGACGAGGTCACGCGATCGGCACGGCCCGGAACCGGTGTGCTCGCGCGGATCGTGTGATCTCGCGGCAAGGCGGGGCGCGACGGGCGCGACAGGGACGGGCGCGGCAGGGACGGGCGCGGCAGGGACGGGCGGGCGTCAGCAGCCGCAGCTCTCCCGGACCAGCACCCGCGGCTCGAACACGACGTCGAAGGCCCCTCCCGACGGCGGCGAGCCGGCGGTGCCCGCGAGGATCCGTGCCGCAGCCCGCCCCATGGCCTCCATCGGCTGGCGCACGGTCGTCAGCGGCGGGGTGGTGAGGCGCGAGCCCAGTGTGCCGTCGAAGCCGGTGACCGCGACGTCCTCGGGGACGCGCACCCCCTCGGCGGCGAGCACATCGAGCAGCGTGAACGCGTTCTGGTCGGTGGCGCAGACGAAGGCCTGCGGCATCCGTCCCGCGGCGATCAGCGCACGCACCTGCGGCACGAGGTCGTCCTGTCCGCGCACGGTCGCGTCGACGATCTCGGGACGGGGACGGATGCCACGGGCCTCGAGCTCCGCGACCATCGCGTCGCGGCGCTCGACGGCATCCGTCGCCTCCAGGCGTCCCACGAAGGCGAGGTCGGTCGCCGAGTGCTCCTCCACCAGATGGGCGACGAGCGCGCGCATCCCGCGGGCGTTGTCGACGCGGACCCGGTGGTGCGCGTCATCCGCGGGGGCGGTGCTGAACAGGACGATCGGGATGCTGAGGGAGTGCCGTGCAAGGGTCGGCGCGGTCTGCGGGGACGGGAAGATCGCCAGCCCGTCGACGCGTCCGACGGTGTCGGCGACCGACACATCGGCATCCGATCCGCTGCTCAGCATCACCGGACGACCGAGCGCCCAGCATTCGAGCTCGAAACCGCGCTGCACCTCGTCGACGTACAGCGGGAACGCCCGCGGGTCGGAGAGGACATCGTCGTCGGTCTGGTCCCAGGGGATCACTCCCCCGGTATCCAGCGGCGGGGACTGCATGCCGCTGAACGGTTGGGCGAGGGGGTCGGCCCGCTCGAGCAGCAGGTCGAAGGCGTGCAGGCCGAGCGTGCCGGTGCGCCCGCGGGCGAGCCCCCGGGCGGCGCCGCTGGGGGCGTACCCCAGTCGGCGCGCCGCGTCGAGGACCCGCTGCCGTGTGGCGTCGCTGAGCTTGTCCGGGCGACGGAACGCGAACGACACCGACGCGATCGAGACGTTCGCCTCGTGCGCGACGTCGTACACGGTCGGTCGCCGTATCGTCTGCCCGTCCGCCATAAGCCGCCCTCTACCCCCTCTGCGCGTCGGCGGACACCGCCAGTTCCAGCCCGTGATGCACGGGGAAGACGGGGTCGCCGGTGTCCGACGGTACATCCTCGCGCGAGGAACGCACGGCATCCATCGACCGGGGGATCTCGATCGGCAGACGCCCCCGCGGGGGCACGCGCCCGGTGAGGGCGTCGAGGACGGCCGCCGAAGAGCTGCCGTAGTCGGCGACGATCGCCGCGGCGTGGCCCACGAAGGGGGTGAGGATCGCCGGCCGATCGAGGTTCACGACGAGGACGAGAGGGCAGGATGCCGCGATCTGCTGCAACCGGTACACCAGACCCGGTGCGAACTCGAGGGAGCCCTGGTGGAACCACGCTTCCAAGAAGAGGTCGTCGCGCGGGTCGAACGGCGCGCCGATGCGGACGATCGCGAGATCGGCCTCGGCGGGGTCGGTCACCACGCGGCCGAGCTCGGCGACATCGTCGGGGCGGAAGCCCTCGATGTACACCGCGCCCGCGGGGCGGAGGGGCAGAACGTCGCCCTCGTTCACGAGCACGGTGAGCGAACGCGCCTGCGCCCGCTCCCCCAGCGCGCGGAACTCCGCGTTGCCGACGATCCGCTCGGCCTCGTCGACATCGACGTAAGGGTCGTCGAAGAGCCCGAGCTGAAACTTCACCCGGAGCAGGCGCCGGACGGAGGCGTCGATCCGCTCCTCGCTCACCCGGCCCGCGCGGACGAGGTCGACGAGCATCTCGACGCACTCCTCCCCGCCGAACTGGTCGCTCCCGGCATCCAGGATCTTCTCCATGCGCTCGACGGCGGAGAGGTGCTCGACGCCCCAGGCGCGGGCGGGCAGCACCTGGTCGCCGACGTGGTTGTCGTTGACGAGCTCCCAGTCGGTGACGACGACACCGTCGTAGCCGAGCTGCTCGCGGAGCAGCCCCGTGATGATCTGGCGGTTGTAGCCGAAGCCGACCTCTTCGATCGGCCGGCCGTCGACCTCGAGGCCCACCGGCATGCCGTAGTAGGGCATCATCCCGGCGGTGCCGCGGCGGATCGCCTCGCGGAACGGTTCGAGGTGGTAGTCGAACATGCCGCCGGGGTACACCTGCTCGCGCCCGTACGGGAAGTGCGCGTCCTCGCCGCCGAGCTGCGGTCCGCCGCCCGGGAAGTGCTTGGTCGTGCAGGCCACGCTGTCGGGTCCGAGCTCGTCGCCCTGGAAGCCCTGCAGGTAGGCCGCGGTGAACTCCGTGACCCGCGCGGCATCCTGACCGAGGGTCTGGGCCTGGCGACCCCAGCGCGGTTCGGTGGCCAGGTCGATCTGCGGGTGCAGGGCGGCGCGGATGCCGACGGCGACGTACTCGCGTCGCGCGACCTCGGCGAACTCCCGCACGGTGTCGACGTCGTCGAGGGCCGCGAGCCCGAGGCCCTCGGGCCACTGCGAGAACGGACCGGCCGAGAACGCCACGCCGGTGTTCTCGACGAACGCGTGGCGCGGATCGGTGCTGATGGTGACCGGGATGCCATGCGGCGTCGTCTCGGCCAGCGCCTGCAGGTTGTTGTTCCAGGTCGCCGCCTGGCGGGCGGTGCGGATGGCGTGCACGTTGAAGTGGTTCATGTGCTTGCCGACCACCACGGTCGTCGTCGGGGACTTCGAGATCTTGCCCGGGGTCTCGAGCAGCTCGCCCTCGTCGCCGACCTCGATCACGGTCTGGAACATCAGACCGACCTTCTCTTCGAGGCTCAGGCGCGAGACGAGGTCGTCGACGCGCTCGTCGACGCTCAGCGTCGGGTTCTCGTACGGGTCCATCACGCCGTTGCCGTTCAGGTCGCGGAAGCGCGTGCCGTCGGGAGCGGTATGGAAGCGGGCGTGGGTCATGGGGGGGTCCTTTCGGGGGCTCTCCCGCGTGGCGAGGGGCGGGGCCGGGGCGGGACGGGCGGTGGGCCCGGGCGGGTCCGCGTCACACGGGCCCGCCCGGCGCCTCACTTCAGGCCGGTCGAGGCGATGCCCTGGATGAAGTAGCGCTGCAGGAAGACGAACAGCAGGATGATCGGCGCGATCACCAGCACGGACCCCGCGAGCAGCAGGCCGTAGTCGGTGGCGTTCTGTCCCGTCGAGTACAGCGACAGCGCGACGGGGAGGGTGTACTTCGCCTCGGTCTGGGCCGCCACGAGCGGCCAGAGGAAGTTGTTCCACGAGGCGAGGAAGGTCAGGATGCCGAGGGTCGCGAGCGGCGGCCCGCACAGCGGCATGACGATCCGGGCGAAGATCCGCAGCTCCCCGGCACCGTCGATGCGGGCGGCCTCGAGCAGCGGATCCGGGATGCCGAGCATGAACTGCCGCATGAGGAACACGCCCAGCGGAGTGGTGACGAACGGCAGGATCAGCGCCGCGTAGCTGTCGACGAGGCCGAGCGAGGAGACCATCACGAACAGCGGCACGAAGGTGACGACGCCGGGGACCATCAGCGTCACCATGACGACGAGGAACAGCGCCTTCTTGCCGGGGAAGTCCATCTTCGCCAGCGCGTATCCGACCATCGAGCAGAACACGAGGTTGCCCGCGACGGTGAACAGCGCCACGAGGATGCTGTTGCCGAAGAACTGCCCGAAGTTCAGCTGCCCGAACCAGGCGCCGAAGTTGTCCCAGGTGAACTCCTGCGGCCACCACGTCGGCGGGCGCTGCAGGATCTCGCGTTGCGTTTTGACCGAGCCCAGCAGCATCCAGGCGAAGGGCAGAACCCACACGATCAGGCCCACGACGAGCACGGTGTAGGTGAGCGCGCGACCGGGGGTGACGCGCTTGTCGGCGCGGCGGCGACGCGGCGGCTGCGTCGCCTCGGCGACGGCGGCCGGAGCCGCGGAAGACGTGAGTGTCATGGCATCCACCCTCAATCCTTCGAGCGCAGTACGCGGAACTGCACCAGGCTGAGCAGCGCGATCGCGAGGAACAGCAGGTAGCTCGCGGCCGAGGCCGTGCCGTACTGCCCGAAGCCGAACTGCTTGAACGTGTAATAGGCCACCGAGAGGGTGGAGTTGAGCGGCCCGCCCTGCGTCATCACGAACGCCTCCTCGAAGAACTGCAGGAAGCCGACGGAGATGAGCACCGCGCCGAGCAGCAGCGTGGGACGCAGGAGCGGAAGCGTCACAGAGGTCAGGCGTCGCCACGACGAGGCACCGTCCATGAGGGCGGCCTCCTTCACGTCGGTGGGGATCGCCTGGAGCCCCGCGAGGAAGATCACCATGAGCGTGCCGACGTTGCGCCAGACCGCCATCGCGATGAGCGAGGGCAGCGCGGTGCGGGTGTCGTTGAGCCAGTCGGGACCCTGGATGCCGATGATCGCGAGCGCCGAGTTGAGCAGACCCTCGGGCTGCAGAATGTAGCGCCAGACCACCGCGACCGCGACGATACTCGTGACGACCGGGGCGTAGAAGCCCACCCGCAGGATCGAGACGAACCGCCCCTTGCTCGCGTTGAGCGCGAGGGCGAGGGCCAGCGCCACCGCCATCGTGACCGGGATGCCGACGACGACGAACGTCGCGGTCACGCCCAGCGACGTGAGGAAGACGGGGTCGGTGAGGACCCCCGCGTACTGCTCGAGTCCGACGAAGTTCACCGCGAACGGCGAGCGGATGTCGCGCGCCGTGAAGTCGGTGAACGACATCGCGAAGGAGCCGACGATCGGCACGACCATGAAGACCGCGAAGACCGCGACGAACGGCAGGGCGAAGCCCCACGCGACCCATCCCTGGCGCCGGCGGCGGCTCGACGCCCCGCCGGCGCGGGTGCGACCGGGGGCCGGAGCCCGCCCGGCCGCACCCACGACTGCCTGCGTCATGGTTTCAGCCCAGGCCCAGCTGGTCAGCGGTGGCCTGGAGCTCCTTGAGCCCGTCGGCGGGCGACTGCTGGCCGAGGCGGAGCTTCTCGAGCATCGCGTCGCCGGCCGCGGCGACCTGCACCCACGTGGTGACGGCGGGCACCGACTTGGCGGTCTCGAGCTGGGTACCGAAAGCGGCGAGGGTCTTCGACGACGACAGGGCGTCGGACTTCCAGGCATCCTGGACAGCGGGGAGGTCACCGGTCGCCTCGTACCAGGCGGCCTGCGTCTCGGGCTCGCTCAGCCACTGCACGAGCTTCCAGGCGCTCGCGGCGTTCTTCGAGTTGTCGAACACGGCGAGGTTCGAGCCACCGCTGAACGAGGTTGAGGACTCCTTGGCCGGCAGGACCGCGGTCGAGATCTTGTCGCTGAAGCCCTCGCCGCCGAGGTCTTCGAGCAGACCGATGAAGGCCGGGCCGTCGATGAACATCGGGGTCTTGCCCGAGACGAAGTCCGCCTCCTGCGCGCCGGCCGAGCGGTCGGCGGCGGGGTTCGCGATGCCGTCGGTGTAGAAGCTCTGGTAGTAGTCGAACGCCTCGGTGGTCTCGGGGGTGTCGAGGGTCCAGGTCGAGCCGTCCTCCAGCTCGGCGCCGTTCGACCACGGCATCCAGATGTTGCCCTGGAACGAGTCGTTGCCCGAGGGGAGACGGATGCCGTAGTCGGCGCCGCCCTTGGCCTGCATGTCGGCGGCCATCTTCTTGAGGTCGTCCCAGGTGGTGGGGGCCGAGGTCCAGCCGGCCTGCGCCGCGATGTCGGTGCGGTAGTAGAGGACGCGGGTGTCGACGTACCACGGGACGCCGGTTGCGCGGTCGTCGATCTTCGTGGAGTCGACGGCCCCGGGGAACATGCCGTCGGTGGACAGGTCGGTGGGCACCGTCTGCAGCGCGTCGCCGAAGTCGGCCATCCAGGTCGAGCCGACCATGGCGAGGTCGGGGGTGTTGCCGCCGGCGATCGCCGTCTGGAACTTGCTGTACGCGGCATCCCACGGCACGGGCGTGACGTTGACGGTCACCCCGGGATTGGCCTCTTCGAACGTCTTCACGAAGTCGGGCAGGGCCTCGCCTTCGGCACCCATCGCCCACATCGTGAGCGTGCCCTCGGCCTTCGCGTCACCGATCGTGCCCGCCTCGCTGGGACCGGATCCGGTGTCGGAGGTGCGCCCACAGCCGGTGAGGGCGATCGCCGCCGCGGCGATCACGGCCACGGCGCTCCATCGGGTCTTCTTCATGGTGTTCCTCCTCGAACCAGGCACCCGTCGTCGGGCGCTCTCTGCACGTCGTGGTCGAGTTTAAGCGCATAACCTTCGGTCCGCAAGCCGTACGCCCGCCGGGGCGGGAGCCGCGTCGCCGAGACCGCATGACTTTCGCGAGAGCGCACGCATTCGCTCGCCGCAGCGTGCGGTCTCGCGCAGAGCGTGCGGTCTCGTGGCCGGCGTGACGCCCCCGGGACTCAGGCCGGCGGCCGCAGATACCCGCGCACGAACTCGGCGAACAGCGCGGGCATGTCGACCGACTCGTCGAGGAGCCACTGCTGCTGCAGACCGTCCATCACGGCGCTCAGCAGCCGAGCCGCCCGCGCCGGATCGATGTCGGCCCGCACCTCCCCCGCGGCCTGACCCGCGCGCAGCAGGTCGGCGGCGGTCTCGGCACCGTGGCGGTACCGCTCGGCGAAAGCCTCGTGCGAGGGATGGGCGGGGTCGCCCGCCTCGGCGACGACGAGGGTGTAGAGCGATGTGAGGCCGCGGGTGGTGGCGTTGTGCGCGACGACCTTCTGCATCTGCTCGACGAGGGTGTGCTCGTGCGGATCCCCCGCCGCCGCCCGGACCCGCTCGTCGCGCTGGCGCAGCACCTCGGCGAACAGTTCCTCTTTGGACGCGAAGTGGTGCATGAGCCCCGCGGGGGTCAGGCCCACTCGCGTCGCGACCTCACGAAGCGACCCAGCCGTGACGCCCGATCGCCCGAAGACCACGACCGCCTCGTCGACGATGCGCTGACGCGTCTGCTGGCCCTTGGCGTAACTGCCGCGGCGCGCGCGGGGCGCGGGTGCGTCGGTCATCGGCATCCTCTCCCCCGTTCCGGACACACCGATGCCCGGCACCTCCGAGAGGCACCGGGCATCGAGGATCGATCCGTCAGGGACGCGACGCGCCCCACGACGAGCCGAAGACCTGCTGTTCGATGGCGGGCCGGAGGTTCTGCTCCATCCTGTCATCGACCATGTAGTCCTTCAGCGAATCGTCGGTCAGCGCGTTGCCGATCGCCGCCATGATCATCGACTGGTCGAGCGAGAGGTATCGCTCGGCGATCGTCCCGCTCTTCACCGCGACCGCGTCGTAGAACCCGCCGGGACCGTAGGCGCCGAGCTTCTTCTCGAGGCCGCGCAGGTTCTTCAGCACGCCGGGTCGGTCGTACGGCAGCGCGAGGAACGCCGCGTGCGGGGTGACGACCCCGTCGCCGAACGTCGGGTTCGGGTTCGTCCCCTCGGTGCAGCCGGGGCGGTCGACGTCGACGTCGGTCTTCTCGGCATCCGAGGTGTATCCATCGGACCGGATGCCGGCGATGTCGACGCCGTACTCGCTGTAGCCGCCGAACGGGTTGCTGGCGGGCGAGAAGCCCCAGTACCCGTAGCCGGCTTCCTTCAGGCCGTGCCGCTTCTGCACCTCGACGGTGACCGGGTGGTTCACGCCCCACGAGCGCGGGCCCCATTCCGCCTCAGGGATGAGCAGGTCGGGCATGAGCGCCTCGAACATGCTGCCGCCCCAGCTCGGAGCGAAGGACATGCCGTCGTAGGAATAGACGCCCTCGTACACGTCGACACCGTCGTAGGTGCGCGTCTCACCGGTGGGCAGCTGCTCCTGCCACGCCCAGTCGCAGCCAGCCGGCATGGTGCGGTGCGTGCCGTACAGACCGGATGCCGGGATCGAACCCTCCGAGATCCCGAGGTAGGTCGCGATGCGGCTCTCGCTGACCGTCGTGTCGTAGTGGTGGCACGTGTAGAACGCGGTCTCGCCGCTGCCGTTGTACATGGGTGCCTCGACCGCGCAGCCGTCACCGGGAGGAGCCTCCCAGAACCCGCCGCGGTTGGTGCCGGCCGGGAGACCCGCGGCCCCCGCGGTGTCGAAGAACGCCGAGAAGTCCATCGACTCGTACAGCGCGTCGGCGCGGTCGGCGAGCGTCGGCTCCGCCTCGCGGACGATGCGCAGCCCCGCGGCGAGCCAGCCGTTGTCGACCGTGCTGAGGAACGGGTGGATGACCTCGCCCGAGGTCGGGAAGATCTCGAGCTTGGCACCCGTGTCGGGCGCGTACCAGTTGTAGTACATGCCGCTTCCCGCGTTGCGCTCCATGGTCTCGAGCGTCGAGACGGTGGCGGTCAGGCGCTCACGCGCCTCGTCGGCGCCGATGATCCCCAGGTCGCGCGCGGTCACCGTCGACCAGAGGTAGCCGCCGATGTTGGTCGGCGAGGTGTAGCCGGATGCCGTGGCCTCATCGAGCGCACCGCCGATGTTGTCGTCGGGCAGGCCGGTGTTCTCGTGGGCCATCGCCGCGAGCGAGGTCCAGGTGTCCGCGGCGTAGCGCACCAAGTCGCGCGCACCCGGGCCGGCGTGCGCGGGCGGACCGGCGTGGCCGGGAGGTCCGGGCTTGTCGACCGCGGGCGGTGCGGCAACGGCGGGGGCGGAGGCGGCGAAACCGCCCAAGACGAGTCCGACGATCGCGGTGGATGCCGCGAGGGTGTGCTTCATGACTGCTCTCCTCATCGAAAGCGCTCCGGGGGGATGGAGCTCGCTGGTCAGAAACCTTACACGTGTCAGGTTTCTACGCAACCCCTGCCGCTTCGAGCGGACCGAGCTCACACGATCCGCGCGAGATCACACGCCCCGGTGGCGCTCGATCGCGTGCTCTCGCGCGGAACGTGCCATCTCGCCGATGCTGCACACCGCGAGGCGCGGAGCCGGCGCGCGCCTACTCCGCCGGAGCGTGCGCCTCCAGGAACTCGTACATCTCGGTCGTGTCCACCCCCGGGAACGCCCCGGTCGGCAGGGTCGCGAGCAGGGTGCGCGGCGTCCGTACGTTCGGCCACGCCTGTCCGCGCCACGCGGCCTCGAGGTCGGCGGGCGCGCGGCGGCAGCACGTCTCGACCGCGTGCCGCGAGACTCCGCGGTGGGGAGTGTCGCGCCCGCGGAACCACCGCGTGTCGTCGAACCGCACCCCGACGCTCACCGAGTGCGCCCCCTCGCTCGACTGCTCCACGCGAGCGGTGCACCAGTAGGTGCCGTTGCCCGTGTCGGTGTACTGGTAGTACGGGTTGAAGAGGTCGTCCTCCTCGAACACCACGCGACTCGTCCAGCGGCGGCAGCACATCTGCCCCTCGATCGAGCCGAGGCGATCGGTCGGAAGATTCACATCGTCGTTCTCGTACGCCTTCGTGATCGTCCCCGACTCGTGCACCTTGAGGAAGTGCACCGGGATGCCGAGGTGCACCGTCGCGAGGTTCGTGAAGCGGTGCGCGGCGGTCTCGTACGACACCGAGTAGGCGTCGCGGAGGTCCTCGATGCTGATCGTGCGCCGCTCCTTCGCCTCGCGGAGAGCGGCGACCACGTGCGCTTCGGGCATGAGCAGCGCCCCGGTGAGGTAGTTCGTCTCGACGCGCTGGCGCAGGAACTCGTCGTAGCTCGTCGGCTCGCCGTGCCCGAGGATCCGGCTCGACAGGGCCTGCAGCACCGCCGCGCGCGGGTCGCCCTTCGCGACCTTCGTCGACAGGTACAGCCGCCCGTTCTTCACGTCGGCGATGCTCCGCGTCGACGAGGGCAGGTCGGGCACGTAGTGCAGCGTGAAGCCGAGGTGCGCGGCGATGTCGCTCGCCCCGCGCTGGGTGAGCGGCCCGCCCGGATGCTCGATCTGATCGAGGATCCCGGATGCCACGCGCTCGAGCTCCGGGAAGTGGTTGTCCTGCGTGCGCATGAGCCGTCGCAGCGCCACGTTCGCTCGTCGCGCCTCCTCCGGGGTCGCCGAGCGCTCCTCGCGGAGCCGCTCGATCTCGCCCTGCAACGCGAGCATCGCGGCGAGCGCCTCGTCCGGCACCGCGCGGCCCACGCGGAACGGCGCGATCCCCAGGGCTTGGAACGTCTGGCCGCGCATCGCCCGCTCGACCGACAGCTCGAGGGTCGCGCGGGCGTCGAGGGGCTCGGCATCCAGGATGTGGTCGAGCTTGCACTCGAGAGCGCGGGCGATCGCCTGCAGCAGCGTGAGCTTCGCCTCGCGGCGGCCGTTCTCGATCATCGACATCTGACTCGGCGCGCGGCCGACCGCGCCGGCGAGGTCGTCGAGGGTCATGCCGCGCGCGGTACGCAGTTGCCGGATGCGTCGGCCGATGGTGAGGGTGTCCACCTCTCCATCGTCGGAGGGGAGGGATGCCGAGGAAGTCGAGACGCCGGTGTCCATACGGAAGAGTCTCACAGTCGCAGAAGATCGGGCAATCTTCACACCGTCTCCCCGGGTTCGACGCATTGATCTTCGCCCACAGTGGTCTCCACGGGGCACCGAGGCCCCGGCATCCCGAAGGAGAACGCTCATGACGATCCAGGCCACCCCCGCGCAGCCTCCGCTCCGGCCCGGCGACCAGACCGAGACCGCCGCCGAGCTCCGTGCCGCCTGGGATGCCGACCCCCGCTGGGACGGCATCGAGCGCACGTTCTCGGCCGACGACGTCGTCCGCCTCCGCGGCAGCGTCCGCGAAGAGGCGACGCTCGCCCGCCGCGGGGCCGAGAACCTCTGGAACCTCCTCCACACCGAGGAGTACGTCCGCGCTCTCGGCGCCTACACGGGCGGCCAGGCCGTGCAGCAGGTGCGCGCGGGCCTCAAGGCGATCTACCTCTCCGGGTGGCAGGTCGCCGCCGACGGCAACCTCGCGGGCCAGACCTACCCCGACCAGAGCCTCTACCCCGCCAACAGCGTGCCCGCGGTCGTGCGGCGCATCAACAACGCGCTGCTGCGACAGGACCAGATCGAGCGCGCGGAGGGCGAGATCACCCGGGACTGGCTCGCCCCGATCGTCGCCGACGCCGAGGCCGGCTTCGGCGGACCTCTCAACGCCTACGAGCTCGCGCAGTCGCTGATCCAGGCCGGAGCCGCCGGCATCCACTGGGAAGACCAGCTCGCGAGCGAGAAGAAGTGCGGTCACCTCGGCGGCAAGGTGCTGGTGCCGATCCAGCAGCACATCCGCACGCTCAACGCCTCGCGTCTGGCGGCCGACGTCGCCGGCGTTCCGACGGTCATCATCGCCCGCACCGACGCCCTGGCCGCCGACCTGCTCACGAGCGACGTCGACGAGCGCGACCAGGAGTTCCTCACCGGCGAGCGCACCAGCGAGGGCTTCTACCGGGTGCGCCCGGGACTCGACTCGGTGATCGCGCGCGGTCTCGCCTTCGCGCCCTACGCGGATCTGCTGTGGGTCGAGACCGGCGAGCCCGACATCGAGCTCGCGCGACGTTTCGCCGAGGCGATCCACGCCCGCTTCCCGGGCAAGAAGCTCGCGTACAACTGCTCACCGAGCTTCAACTGGAAGCGCCACCTCGACGACGCGCAGATCGCGACGTTCCAGGCCGAGCTCGCGGCCATGGGCTACGCCTTCCAGTTCATCACCCTGGCCGGCTTCCACGCCGTGAACCACTCGATGTTCGACCTCGCCCGCGGCTACGCCGAGCGCGCCATGAGCGCGTACGTCGAGCTGCAGGAGGCCGAGTTCGCCGCCGAAGCCGTCGGATACACCGCCACGCGCCACCAGCGCGAAGCGGGCACCGGCTACTTCGACGTCGTCTCCACCGCGCTCAACCCCGACAGCGCAACTCTGGCCCTGGCCGGCTCCACGGAGACGGCCCAGTTCCACTGACTCCCGCCGCGCGACCCCTCGTCCCACTTTTCGCGGAGCATGTCCCACTTTCGGTCACTCGGGCCAACCCCAGACCACCACTTTCGGGACATGGTCCGCGAAGCGGGCGGGACACCAGATCACAGAAAGCCACGACCATGACCCTGATCACCTCTCCCCCACCCACCTCGACCTCCGCGGGCACCGAAGGATCCGGGATGCCGAGCACCCCGGCATCCATCCCCCACCTGCGCCTCGAGCGCCCCCTCGAGGGCCGGGATGCCGAAATCCTCACGCCCGCGGCGATCGCGTTCCTCACCGAACTGCACGACCGCTTCGCCCGGCGCCGGCACGACCGGCTCGCCGCCCGCGAGCGCCGGCGCTTCGAGATCGGCACGGGCGACGACCCGCACTTCCGCGCCGACACCGCGCATATCCGCGACGACCCGTCGTGGCGCGTGGCCGGAGCGGGCCCGGGGCTCGAAGACCGCCGCGTCGAGATCACCGGACCCACCGACCCGAAGATGACCATCAACGCGCTGAACTCCGGCGCGCGGGTGTGGCTCGCCGACCAGGAGGATGCCACCTCCCCCACCTGGCGCAACGTCCTCGGCGGGCAGCTCTCGCTGTTCGACGCGATCCGCGGGCAGCTGTCGTTCACGAGCCCCGAGGGAAAGCGCTACGAGGTCACCGCCGAGCGCACCCCGACGATCGTGATGCGCCCGCGCGGCTGGCACCTGCCCGAGAAGCACGTGACGTTCATCGATCGCTCCGGCCGCGAGCTGCCGGCATCCGGATCCCTCGTGGACTACGGGCTGTACGTCTTCCACAACGCGCACGCGCTGATCGCCGCGGGACGCGGGCCGTACTTCTACCTGCCCAAGATCGAGTCGGCCGAGGAGGCGCGGCTCTGGGACGACGTGTTCTCGTTCACCGAGGAGCGCCTGGGGCTGACGCACGGAACCATCCGCGCGACCGTGCTGATCGAGACGCTGCCCGCCGCGTTCGAGATGGAGGAGATCATCTTCGCCCTGCGCGACCACTGCGCGGGCCTGAACGCCGGGCGGTGGGACTACATCTTCTCGATCATCAAGACCTACCGCGGGCGCGGGGCGCGGTTCGTGCTCCCCGACCGCAGCGAGGTGACGATGACGGTGCCGTTCATGCGGGCGTACACCGAGCTGCTCGTGCAGACCTGCCACAAGCGGGGCGCGTACGCGATCGGCGGGATGAGCGCGTTCATCCCCAACCGGCGGAAGCCCGAGGTGACCGAGGCGGCGTTCGAGAAGGTCGCCGCCGACAAGCGTCGCGAGGCCGGCGACGGCTTCGACGGCACCTGGGTGGCCCACCCCGACCTCATCCCGGTGGCCCGTGCCGAGTTCGACGCGGTGCTCGGCGACGCGCCGAATCAGCTCGGGCGCACGCGTGACGACGTGAGCGTGGAGCCGGGACAGTTGCTCGACCTGCGCATCGGTCTGCCCGTGACCACGGCGGGAGTACGCGGCAATGTCTCGGTGGCGATCCGCTACATCGAGGCGTGGCTGCGGGGTCTCGGCGCGGTTGCGATCGACGACCTCATGGAGGACGCCGCGACCGCCGAGATCTCGCGGTCGCAGATCTGGCAGTGGATCCACCAGGACCGCGAGACCGCCGAGGGCACCGCGATCACGCGGGCGTTCGTCGAGGGGCTGCTCGAGGAGGTGCTGGCCGAGGTGCCGCGCTCCGAGGGCGATCGTTACGATGACGCCGCCGCGGTGTTCCGCGAGGTGGCGCTGCGGCCCGAGTTCCCGGCGTTCCTGACCCTGCCGGCGTACGCGAAGTACCTCGACTGACGCCGGTCCGGTCGCGCGAGCCCTCTCCCCGTCTCGGGAGGGGGCTCGCGTCACGCGATCACGGCGGACCGGAACCGCCGCGGCTTCCCCTCGCCGAGATCGATGAGCCGTTCGACGCGCGTGACCTCGACGGGCTGATCCAGCAGCCGCTCCAGCGCCTCGCGAATCCGCTCGGCCTCGCCGCCGACCACCGTCGCCGCGACCGCGCCGGACGCACCCTGCACGACCGACCACCCGAGCGCCCCGTGGCTCTGCAACTGCTGCGTGAGGTCGACCGAGGGGACGCGCACCCCCGACCCGGTCACGAACTCGGTGTGCTCGCGCCCCTCGAAGTCGGCGATCCCCATGCCGCCGTCGGCGAGACGCACGAGCCGGCCGACATCGCCGGTGCGGTACCGCACGAGCGGGAGCAGCGGGTTCTCGCCCGCCGTGACGACGATCTCGCCCATCGTCCCCTCGGGAACCGGGCGCCCTTCGGCATCCAGGATCTCGACGAGAACGCGCCGGTCCAGCACCCGGAACGGTCCGTCGTCGGTACGGGCGGCGATCGGCCGGGTCTCGTGGAGGCCGTAGACGTCGATGACCGGGCAGGCGAACGCGGCCTCGAGCTCGGCGCGGAGGGGCCCTGACAGCGCCATCGCGCCGGAGAACAGCGCGAGCGGCCGCAGCACCCCGCGCAGGTCGTCGCTCAGCAGCTCGGCGAGGCTCGTCGGATTTCCCGAGATCACCTGCGGATCCGCCTCGGCGAGGAATCGGGAGCGATCGGATGCCACGCCCCAGGCGCGGCGGTCGAGGTTCACGCGCGCCATCGCCCGGTGCGCGAAGCCGCTGATGAGCGAGACGTACGTGAACGCCTGGCGCTGCTGCAGGACCCAGACGAGCGCCAGGCGCTCGGCATCCGGGGTCCATTCGACACCCGCGCGACGGGCGAGATCGACGAGGAGGTGGAAGCCGCGCGCGACCTCTTCGACGTCGTCGGGGATCACGAGCGCCGCCCCCGTCGAGCCCGAGCTCGTCCCGTGCAGCAGGCGGTCGAGGTCGGCGTCGAGGGGGACGAAGGCCGAGACGTCGGCCACGAGATCGGCGCGGCCGATGGGCGGGAAGTCCGCGAGGGTCGCCAGGCCCGCGCGTCCGCGGTAGAACGGCAGTCGCCGCGCGATCGCGAGGTGATCGTCGAGCCATCCCTCGAGCGGCAGGGGTCGGCGCGTGCGTTCGACGGCCTCGGCCGTGAGCCGATCGCCGGTCGCGTGCACCCACGTCGGCGCCGCGGGATGCGTCCGCCAGCGGTGCAGGCGGGCGGCGGCCTCGGCGTCGAGGGTCGGCCAGCGTTCGGCGTCCGTCAGCACCGCCGCGGAGCCCGGGCGGTACTCCCCGAGCGCGAGGGGGTCGTCGGGGTCGGGCACCGCCGCCGGCTCGGGCTCGCCGCCGGCGCCGAGGAGCAGGCCGTCGGGATCACTCACTCGAGTACCTCGCCGCCGCCTCCTTCGCGCGGGCTTCGGCCAGGCGCCGGGCGATCTCCTCGCGGTGCTCGTACGCCGCGTAGGCCTCGGCGAGCGCGCTGCTGCGTCGGAGCGAATCGCGGGCCTGCCACAGGGCCCGAGCGGTCTCCCGGTCCTCGCCGGCGGGGACGAACCCGGCCCACAGCAGGAAGGTGCGCGCGGCTTCCTCGCGCCGCTCGTCGTCGGCGAGCCAGTCGAGGGGGTCCACGACCGGAGCGACCCGGAGCGCGAGCGAGTCGACGGCCCGCAGCGCCCACGGCCCGGCCAGAGGCGGGGCGAACGGCTCGACGAGCTCCTCGCTCGCGAGCAGCCACAGCCCGATCGCGGCTCCGCGGCGGACCCGGGCATCCTCGGCGTAGGCGGCGGACGCGCACGCGACCCCGGCGATGTCGCCCGACAGCGCGGCGATCGAGACGTCGTCGTCGAGGAACGACCGCGGCACGCTCGACAACCGCGCGGCGACCGCGTCGAGCGGGGGTCCGGGGCGTGCGGACGCCCAGGTCTCCCTCTCCGGCGGAGCGAGGCTCGACCACACCTGCAGCAGCTCGTCGGCGTCAGCCATTCAGCACCTCCGCGAGTTCCGCGCACGCCGTGGGGGCGTCATCCATCGTCTCCAGGTACAGGATCTCGTAGCCGGCCGCCTTGGCGAGAGGCTCCACCCGCCGCGAGCGGTCGAGGACGACGAGCGTGCCGGTGGTCAGCGTGGAACGCACCCGTGCCGCGACGTCGGCGCGGTCGGGATCGCCCGCGCCGAACATCGACACCAGACCGTCGTCCGAGAGCACGACGAGGTGACGACGCTCCTCCGCGGTCGCGCGACCGTGCCCTTCGGCGCGGCGCTCGAGCAGGTCGAGGGGAAAAGTCGTCCCCCCGGCGAAGAAGAGGGCGAGATCGCGGACGACCTGCCCCGCGTCTCGCGTGAAGGTCTCGCTGCCGCCGACCTGCCCGGGGCCGGAGAAGCTCGCCACCCGCACCCGCCCTCCGCCGCGCAGGATCGACAGCGCGAGGATCGTGCCGGCGAGCACGGCGGGCGACCCCGAGCGAGGGTTCGGCATCGACCCCGACGAGTCGATGTACAGGTCGAGGGTGATGCTCGTCTCGCGCGGCAGCGGGTCGTCGGCGAGGGACGAGCGGCGCCGGGTCGTGATCCCCGGTATCACCGCCCCGCCGGCGCGCAGCGTCGCGGGCCAGTCCAGGTCGGCCAGATCGTCGCCGGTCTCCCAGGTCTCGACGGGTCCGGGCAGCTCCTCGCTCGGTGTCGCGGGGGCGCGCCGCGTGAGCGGGCGCACCCATCGGGCGGCCTCGGCGCGGTACCACGACGCGATCACGGCATCCTGGTCCGCTCCCTCGTACAGCTCGAGCGTCCGAGCCACGCCGAGGGCCTGCCCCGCGCCCTTCCGCGGCGCGCCGGGGGACCGTCCCTCGGGGACGGGGATCGGCTCCCGCAGGCGGGGATCCGCGAGGACGCGGCCGAGTTCCCCCGCTCCCGGCGGCGCGCCGTCGTCCGAGCACTCCCCTCCCGGCATCGACGCGCCCGCGGCCCGCTCCGCCACGAGGTAGGGCGCGACGAGCACTCCGAAGCGCAGGGCACCCGAGACGGCATCGCCCGCGAACGTCCGCACGAGACCGGCGAGGAGGTCGGCATCGAGACCGGGGCGGGTGATGGTGGCTTCGGCGAGCTCGCGCGACACGCGTTCGGCTTCGGCCCGGGCTTCGCGCAGCTTCTGCTCGGCCTCGCGGTGTCGCTCGGGGATCCTCTCGAGGGGGCTTTCCGTCGTGACCCTGGTGGCGGGCGAGGCCGGTGCCGGCGGGGGCTGGACCGCGCAGAGGGTTCCGGGACGCAGATCCCACAGCAACTCGTACGTGCGCAGGTACACCCACCACAGCCGACCGCCCGTATCGCGCGAGGCGCGGTAGAGCGACCGCGAGAGACGCACGATGCCCGGCTCCCCCGGTCCGTCCCGACGGCGCTGCAGAAGACCCACCTGGGCGTTCACGAGCAGGTCGGTCCACAGGTTCGACAGCATCGCCACGTCGTCGTCGCGCACGGATGTCGCCCCGGCCGCCACGAGCGTCCGCGCGAGCTGATGCCGGATCTTCAACGAATCCAGGCGCGTCCCGGGGGCGAGCGCGTGATGCCCCAGCTCGTGTGCGAAGACGCTCTCCATCTCGTCGGCCCCGCCGAGCTCGGCGACCATGCGCGGATCGACGACGATCGCGGGAGGGAAGCGAAACCACGCCGGAGCCCCGTGCGTCTTCCCCGCGCCCGGCCGCAGCTCGGCGTCGTGCATGTGCACGCCCCAGAGCTCATGCGCGCTCTCCCACGCGCGGCGGAGGTCCCCCTCGAGCGCGGCCGTCTTCACGCCGGCTCCGGAACGTACACCCACGCGAGGTACGACTCGGCGAAGGTGAGGAGGGATGCCGTCACCCCGGCGCCGTGTCCCGGCCGCGGCTCGCGGTCGAGAGCGACCAAACGCGACCCCCAGACGTCGGCATCCACGCGCCACCAGCGCTGCCCGGTGCGCACCGCGACGGAACCGTCGTCGTCGAGCGGACGCGCGTCGACGGGCGGTGCCGTCCAGGCGCCCCCGAGACCGGCGAACCCGCCGACGGCGCACACATACCCGCGCGCGGCCGCGCGTCCGGGCCACCAGAACCGGTCGACGCGCTGCCGCTCGGCGAAGGCGTCGAGCTCGGTCTCGGGGATCCCGAGCGCGGCCGCGGCGGCGGCCGGAGGCACATCGGCGAGATGGGCGAGGGCGTCGCCGCGGAGTCCCAGGACGCCGGCACGCCAGCCCGCGATGCCCGCGAGTGTGACGACGAGATCGGTCGAGGCACCGGCCGGCAGCGCCGCCTGTCCGGCGGCGAGGGCGTGTCGGAACCGCTCGGCGGAGCCCCCGGCCGCCTCGACGTTCCGCCCCGCGCGCTCGAGATCGAGACCCGCGACGTCGGTGGGCACCCCGGTCGGCGGCTCGGTGTCGGCCAGATGCCCGGGGCGGCGGATCACGCCCGCCCCTCGACCCAGCGGAGGTACGCGGTGTAGCGCTGGTGCAGGTACTTCAGGGCCGTGAGGTCGTCGAAGTCCCGCCCGTAGAGCTTGCCCGACGCCGACGCGGCGCGCAGTCGGGCCTCGATCGCGGTCAGGCGGCGGGAGGCCTCGACCGCGGAGACCCCGTCGAGTCCGGCATCCAGTTGCGCGAGGAGCTCGCCCACCGGGTCCTTGCGCCCGCGCCCGAGGGCGTCGTACTGGCGGCACGACTCGGCGAAGAGGTCGCTGAGCCAGCTCATGAGGTCGGTCGACAGCTCCCGCTCGACGCCGACGTCGAAGCGCGGGTGCGTGGGGTTCGGCAGCAGCTTGCCGCGCAGCACGAACGGCACCATCGCCGCGACGTCGGCGAGCGAGACGGCGTCGCGCCCGCGGAACCAGGCGACGGCCTTGGCGTAGACGATGAGGGTCTGCAGCGCCCGCACCGACAGCCCGTTCAGCGTCTGCGCGCCGAGGTCGGCCATGAGGTCGGCCCCGGAGTTCGCCTCGATCGTCTCGGCGACCTTGCCGCCGGCGGTGGTGACGGTGTCTTTCGTGCGGTACTCGAACCTCCGCCCGCCGCCCTGCACGAACTCGAAGTGGCTGAGGAAGAACTCCAGCCGCCGTCGCACGTCGGCGGGCACCGGCACCGCGCGGATCGCGGCGCGCATGGCGGTCTGCTCGTCGGCAGCGAAGATCAGCTCGGCCGGAACGTGCTCCTCGGGCTTCTCCCCCGCCTCGACGCGCGTGATCAGCTCGTCGAGGAAGCGGCTGTTGAACCCCGCCGCGGGCACGGTGACGTCCATGCGGTCGCGGAGCGCCTGGATGACGGGGAACGTCCCCCCGCCCGCGTCGTCGTTGGCGGTGAAGAACCAGCTCTCCACGCCCGACGCGGGCGCCGTCTTCCGCAGCTGATCGTGGCTCTCGACGTACCCCTCGGCCACCATCGTCAACAGCGCCGACTGGGTCTTGGTGGGGATGCGGTTGTACTCGTCGACGATCTTGACCGGCCGCGACAGCCAGTCGCGCCACGCGACGCCCACTTCAGCGAGACTCGCGGCGTTCATGAGGTCACGGGGAAGAGGGATGCCGACGAGGTCGCTGATCGTGAGCTGCGGCTGCCCCTGCTGCACCCCGCGGCGCACGTCGTCGGGCGTGGAACCGGCGAGCACGCCCATGAGCACCGCGACGGTCGTCTTGCCGCGCCCCGGACCGCCGATGAGCAGGCACTTGCCCCCGACCGCGAAGCTCAGCAGCGGGAGCAGGACGTTGGACGAGAACGATGCCTCGCTCGGCAGCGTCAGCTCGGCCCCGGCGTCGCCGAGGGTGAACGCGAGCGGCGCCCCGGAGGAGAACTCGACGTCGTAGTACGGCGAGATGACCGCTCTGTTGACGATCCAGTAGTAGGTCTGGCGGAGCTTCTCGTCGAGCGGCACGACGACCGTCTCGGCACTGTCGCGGAAGAGGTCGGCAGCCGTCATCGGAGCCGTCCCGTCGCCCGAAGCCGACGTGGTGGGTGCCTGCGAGAGCTTGTGCCAGCGGTCCGCCATCGCGCCAGCCTAACCGCCGGCCCGCCGACGAAGTTCCTCTTGCTCCGCGGGCGGTCGACCCTCCATGGGGGCGGCGAACGAGGTCGCTTCGGCTACCGCGCGGCGAATGAGGGGAAGAGCGGATGCCACCCGCTCGGCCACGCTCCCCCGCACCTCGATCCACGGCACCGTCTGCCCCGCGAGCACCTCGCGGAAGCGCTCCTGCATGTCGGCGCGGATGTGCTCGCCGTCGCGCATCCCGTCCTGCACGAAGGGGATCTCATCCCCGGTGAGGAGGTACAGCGCCGGCCGGTGCACCCCCGCCCGCTCCAGGATGCGCGGCGCCGGGGTGCCCACGTACCGCTCGTGCCACAGGGCGGTGGCGAGCACGTCGGTGTCGCAGATGAGCACGGACCGCGGTGCCCGGCGGGCGGCATCCTGTTCCCAGGCGATCTGCCGGTCGACGACGAGATCGAATTCGTCGCTGCGCCACGGCGCCTCGAGTCCCCCCTCGCGGGTCTCGCTCAGCTCGCGCCCGTATTCGGGCACCCAGAGGGTCCCGAGCTCGGCGGCGAGCGCCTCGGCGAGCGTGGTCGAGCCCGTCGATTCGGCGCCCAGCACGACGACGCGCGCGGTGAGGCCGGCGCGCACCGCGGGCGACAGCTCGTGCCAGTGCGCGTCGAGGTCGGCGCGGATGGCGGTCCCCGACACGGGGTTGATCCGCCGGCCGGGGTCGACCTGCACCCAGTCCGCGCCGAGGCGGCGCGCGAGCTCCGCGCCGTACTCGTCGGAGGTGAAGACGACGTCGACCGGTTCGTCGAGCAGCCCGGCGATGGTCGCGGTGTGCGCGTCCCACGCGGTCTCGGACGCGAAGTCCACCGGCGTGTCGTCGAGGAGGTCGATCACCCGCACCGTCGGGTGGTCCTCACGCACCCAGGCGGCCCGCTTCTCGAGCGGGATCGACTCGACGGATGCCGCGATCACCTCGACCGTGACCCGCTCGCACGCGCGGACGGCCGAGCGGATGAGGTGCGCGTGCCCGACGTGCAGGGGGTAGAACTTGCCGACCACCACCCCGTGCCGATAGCGGCGCTCAGGCACGCGCATCCGCCACGGGCGCGGCATCCATCGCCTCGTTCTGCACGCGGCGCCACGACCAGAGCCCGCTCACGCACAGCACGATGAACAGGGCGTACAGCGCGGCGATGATCCAGAGTCCCGTGGCAATCGAGAGCGCCACGAAGGCGACGTCCACCCCGATCCACACGAACCAGTTCTCGATCCACTTGCGGTTGAGCATGTATTGCGCGACGAGGCTCGCCGACGTGGTCGCCGCGTCAGCGAGAGCGACCTGCGAGTCGGTGAACGTCGCGAGCACCCAGGTGAGCAGGGCGGTCCCGGCCACCCCGACGAGGATGAGCCAGGGAACCGCGCGACGAGGGGTGCGGGCGACGTATTCGCGGTCGTGCTCGACGCCGCGCGTCCACCGCAGCCACCCGTGGACACCGAGCACGAGGTAGACCACCTGCAGCGCAGCGCTGGCGTAGAGCCCCGCCGGGACGAACACCACAAGGAAGACGAGGTTGTTCGCGATCCCGATCGGGTACGTCCACACGTTCCGTCGGGCCGCCAGCAGCACGCACGCAGCGCCCGTCGCGAAGCCGAGGATCTGCGTCCACTCGGCCAGAATCCACTCGATCACCCGAGAAGCCTAGGCGCGTCGGCGAGGTGACACGCGCGCCGCCGCGGCGCGATCAGGGCCGCGCCGGGTCGATCGGCGTGAACCGCCGCAGACTCGCGCGCGAGCTGAGCCGGGAGGCCGCGAGCGATCCCGCCACCGCGAGGAAGATCGGCAGCAACAGCGTGAAGCCGGTGTCGGTGAACTCGATGATCAACGCGATCGCGGTGAAGGGCGCGCGCATGTTGGATGCCAGGAACGCAGCCGCCGCGATGATCGCGAGCGCCGTGCCGTCCGCCCCCGGCCAGATCAGCGCCCACCCGGCGGCCGCGGCCGCGCCCAGCGCCGCCCCGATCGCGACGGAAGGCTGGAGGGTGCCGCCGATCGCGCCCGAGCCGAGGGAGATCGTCGTCGCCACGTACTTCAGCAGGGCGAGCAGAAGCAGGAGCAGAGCGGGCTGCGAGAGGTCGAAGCCCGCGGTGGCGAGAGCACGGCCGTTGCCGAGGACGAGCGGGAAGAACGCGCCCAGCAGGCCGACCGCGGCGAAGGTGAGGGGCAGGACGACGAGGAGCTTCCACCCCTTCGGCCGGAACCTCCCGAGCGCCTTGGTCACGGTCGCGAAACTCGTCGCTCCCCAGCCCATGAGCGGTCCGATGAGGACGGCGGCGACGACGAGAGAGGCGTTCACCTCGAGGGCCGGCACCTGGTACAGCGACCCGTCGCCGACGAGGGGCCGGGCCACGAACGTGGCGATCGCGCTGACCGTCAGGGCGACCACCGCGCCGCCGACGCTGAACTGCGCGAGCAGGATCTCGATCGCGAACAGGGCACCCGCGAGCGGCACGTTGTAGACGGCCGCGAGACCGGCACCCGCCGCCGAGGCGATGAGGATGCGCCGCCAGCGGGCGTCGAGGCCGAACCAGCCGACGATCTTCGATCCCGCCATCGCGGAGAGCTCGCGCGGCGCGACCTCCTTGCCGATCGAGGCACCGAGCGCCACCGATGTCACCTGGATGACGGTGTCGGCGAGCGTCTCCCACCACGGCATCCGTTTCCCGTCCACCCCCTGCTCGACCGTGGCGAGAGTGCGTCCGAAGCGCCGCAGCAGGTACCAGCCGAGGGCGGCGATCACACCCGCCCCGCCGACCGTCACGACCGGCAACCACCACGGCGACGGCAGCGCGAGGCCGTCGAGGAAGGGTCCCTCCTCGTGGCCCCAGACGAGGTGCTCGATCGAGTGCACGATCCACACCAACAGCAGCACAGCGAGCCCGGTCGCCAGACCGACGATCAGGGTGGCGAGGCCGAGCTTGGACAGCGCGAAGACGGCACGACGATGCGGGCGCGTCGGCGCCAGGGGCTCTGCTGTCACCCCGCAACGCTAACGGACCCGCGTTACCGTCCCGTGACGGGCTCCCCGGGCCGCAGGGCGCTACCGTGACCGCATGACCCCTCCCGCCGTCTCCCCGCGCCGCCCCGTCGACGTCCTCGGTATCGTCGCCGTGGTCCTCGCCGCCGTCGTCCTCCTGCCGACGCTGTTCGTTTACCTCGTGGGACTCATCCCCGAGATGAACGCGATCTGGTGGATGGGCATCGTGCTGCTCCCGCTGCTCTTCCTGGACGGCCTCATCGTCATCGTGTTGGCCGTGATCGGTCTCATCGTCGCCGTGCGCCGAGCGGGCAGGCGGGCGTGGTCCATCGTGGCGCTGGGGCTCGGCATCCTGATGCTCGTTCCCGCTCTCCTCATCCTGGTGCCGTCGCCGTCATGACCCTCGGCGCGCGAGCCCGGAAACATTAGGCTCTCCCTTGTGACTTCCCGCGCCCCGCTCTCCCGCAAGCTGTCCGCCATCGCCGAGTCCGCGACCCTCAAGGTCGACGCCAAGGCCAAGGCCCTCCAGGCCGCCGGCCGACCGGTCATCTCGTATGCCGCGGGCGAGCCGGATTTCGCGACGCCCTCCTTCATCGTGGATGCCGCCGCCGAGGCGCTGCAGGACCCGAAGAACTACCGCTACACCCCCGCCGCCGGCCTCCCGGTGCTGCGCGAGGCGATCGCGGCCAAGACGCTCCGCGACTCCGGCCTCGAGGTCGCGCCCTCGCAGGTCATCGTGACCAACGGCGGCAAGCAGTCGGTGTACCAGGCGTTCCAGACCGTGGTGAACCCCGGCGACGAGGTGCTCCTGCCGGCTCCGTACTGGACGACGTACCCCGAGGCCATCGCCCTCGCCGACGGCACCCCCGTCGAGGTGTTCGCCGGCGCCGACCAGGACTACAAGGTCACCGTCGCGCAGCTCGAGGCCGCCCGCACCGACAAGACCACCGTGCTCGTCTTCGTCTCGCCCTCGAACCCGACCGGCTCGGTCTACACCCCCGAGGAGACCGCCGAGATCGGCCGCTGGGCCCTCGAGCACGGCATCTGGGTCATCACCGACGAGATCTACCAGAACCTCACGTACGAGGGCGTCAAAGCCGTGTCGATCGTCGAGGCCGTGCCCGAGCTCGCCGAGCAGACGATCCTCGTCAACGGCGTCGCGAAGACCTACGCCATGACCGGATGGCGTGTGGGCTGGATGGTCGGCCCGGCGGATGCCATGAAGCTCGCCGGCAACCTGCAGTCGCACCTGTCGAGCAACGTCAACAACGTCGCCCAGATCGCCGCCGCGGCCGCGTTGAACGGCCCCCAGGACGAGGCGGAGCAGTTCCGTCTCGCCTTCGACCGCCGCCGCCAACTGATCGTCTCGGAGCTGGCCAAGATCGACGGCGTCGAGGTGCCGAACCCGCTCGGCGCGTTCTACGTCTACCCCGACGTGCGCGGCCTGCTGAACCGTTCGTGGGACGGCGTGACGCCCACCACGTCGCTTGAGCTCGCCGACCTCATCCTCGAGAAGGCCGAGGTCGCCGTGGTGCCCGGCGAGGCCTTCGGCCCCAGCGGGTACCTGCGCCTGTCGTACGCCCTCGGCGACGACCAGCTCCTCGAGGGCGTGCAGCGCCTCCAGCGCCTGTTCGCCTGAGCCTCTTCGGCGGGCTCTGAGCTCGTCGCAGCCATCAGACTTCGCCCACGGAGGAGGTGGCTGAGCTCGTCGAAGCCACCGGACCCTTCGACGAGCTCAGGGTCCTGCCCCGAGGGCGCTGAACCCGCCACGGCTGAGGTGGCTGAGCATGTCGAAGCCACCGGACCCTTCGACGAGCTCAGGGTCCTCCCCCCAGGGTCCTGCATTGCCCCGGCTTGGGCGCCTACAGCTCGACGTTCACCAGGACCGGTTCGGGCTGCAGGACCAAGCCGAACTCGGAGTGCACACGGTTCTGGACGAAGCGGGCGAGCTCGGCGATCTCGGCCGCGGTCGCCTCACCGCGGTTGGTCAGCGCGAGCGTGTGCTTGGTCGACAGCCCGGCGCGCGAGCGCGGGAACCGGAAGCCCCGGCGAAGGCCCGCGTTCTCGATCAGCCACGCGGCGCTCACCTTGACCTCGTGCCGCTCCACCGGGGGCGGGGGCAGGATGCCGTCGAACGCGGCGAGCGGGATCACGGTCACCGGATCGAGGATCGGCGCCATCGGCCACTTGGGGCACGCCTCGGGAAGGGTCCGAGCGAAGGCCGCGCTGACGATCGCGTTCTGGAAGAACGAGCCGGCGCTCCAGGTATCGGGGTCCTCGGGGTCGAGGACCATGCCCTTGCGAGCGCGGGTCGCGAGGACGTGGTCGCGGATCCAGCGCAGAGACACCGCGTCATCGGCATCCAGGCCCAGAGCTCCGCGCAGTTGCTCGCCCGCGATCGGCCGCTCCCCCGGGCCGACGCGCTCGAGCTCGAGGGTCACCGAGAGGATCACGGCGGAGCGATCGGGGATCGACCCGTAGTGCTGCTTGAGCACGGACGTGCGGAAGCCCAGGCCGAGCTCGGCGGCGGGGACGACCGAGACGTCACCGGTCGACTCGTCGATCAGCTCCACCTCGACGAGCGTCTGCACGATCTCTTGCCCGTACGCGCCGACGTTCTGCACGGGGGCGGCTCCGACCGTGCCGGGGATCCCCGACATGGCCTCGATCCCCGCGAGACCGCGCTGGACCGTCTCGGCGACGAGGGCGTCCCAGTCGTGACCGGCCTGCACGCGGAGGCGCACCGTGTCGTCGCGCGATCCCGGGAACTCCTCGATGCCGGTCGTGCGTACGCGGATGACCGAGCCCTCGAACGGCTCGTCACCGACGAACAGGTTGGACCCGCCGCCGAGCACGAACCACTCGTCGCCGTCAGCCCAGACCTCGCGGAGCGCCGCGACGAGTTCGTCGGCCGTGTGCGCCTCGATGAGACGCGCGGGCTCGCCGCCGGTGCGCAGCGTCGTCAGCTGCGACAGCGGGATCGGGGCGACCTCGGGCATCAGCGCAGCCGCACCCGCACCTGCGCCTTGCCGAGCACGGTGGTCTCGGCGAAGGTGACGGTGAGGTCGATGCGCGCGGTCTCGTCGTCGACGGCGCCGACCTTGGCGCTGACGTGCAGGTCGGCCCCGGTCTCGGGGTCCACGACCACCGGACGCGTGAACCGCACGCCGTACTCGGCGATGCGGCCGGGGTCGCCGATCGCGTCGGCGAGGGTGCCGACGGCGATGCCCATCGTGAGCATGCCGTGCGCGAGCACACCGGGAAGACCCACGGCGGCGGCGACGTCGTCGCGGTAGTGAATGGGGTTGAAGTCGCCCGAGGCGCCCGCGTAGCGCACGAGGGACTCGCGGGTCAGGTGGACCGAGCGTTCGGCGATGACCTCGCCCACGGTGAATTCGCTCATGCGCCGGCCTCCCCCGCCAGAAGGATGCTGGTCGTGGTCACGACGTGGGTGCCGGTGGCATCCACGATCTCCGCCTCGCTGGTGATCATGGCGTTACCGCCCATCGAGCGGATGCCGGTGACCGAGAGCGTCGCGACGAGCTCGTCGCCCGCGACGATGGGGCGGGTGTAGCGGAAGCGCTGCTCCGCGTGCACGAGACGAGACAGCTCGATGCCGGAGTCGGGATCTCCGAGCAGTTGCTGGAGCGTGAGGTCCTGCACCACCATCGCGAACGTCGGCGGAGCGACGACGTCCGCGTAGCCGAGAGCGCGGGCGGCCTCGGGGTCGGAGTGCTGCGGGGCGTCGGCGAAGACGGCGCGGGCGAACTCGCGCACCTTCTCGCGACCGACCAGGTACGGCGCGGTCGGTGGGAACACACGACCGACCAGTTCAGGATTCACGGGCACCGGTCCAGTCTACGGCGGGCCGTGCGTCGGGTTCGGTCGGGGGGCTCCGGTCTCGACGGTGCGGTCTCGGGATGTGCTTTCGGGCGCGCGCCCACGCCGCGCGGCAGCACGAGAGTCAGCGCTGGTGGCGCCCGCGCACCGCCTTGACCGCGATCTGCGACGCGATGAACACGAGGAAGATCGAGAACAACACGTTCGCGACGAAAGGATCCACGGCCTTCGCGATCTGTGCGCCGAGAGCGGTCGTCGCGCACGCGGCGAGCCCGATGCACGCGGCGGCGGCGAGGTCGACGTTCGAGCGACGGAGGTTGCCCACGGTCCCCGAGATCGCGGTCGGAATCATCATGAGCAGCGACGTGCCCTTGGCGATCAGGTCGCTCGTGCCGAACAGCAGCAGCAGCGCCGGGACGACGATGATCCCGCCCCCGACCCCGAGGAGGCCGGCCAGGATGCCGGTGACCACGCCGAGCACGGCGAGTCCGGGCCCGGTGACCCAGGTGAGCACGAGCTCGGCGTCGCGCGAGGGGATCACGAAGTACAGGCTGACGATGACGGCCAGGAGGAACGCGACGAAGGCCCAGCGGAGCGCGGTCTGCGACAGCTTCGGGAGCAGCCAGGTGCCGATCTGCGCGCCGAGGACGGCTCCGGCGGCGAGGATCAGTGCCGGGATCCAGGCGACGTGTCCGTCCACGGCGTACGTGATGACCCCGACCGTCGCGGTCGGCACGATCGCCGCGAGCGAGGTGCCGGCGGCGAAGCGCTGGTCGAAGCCGAGCAGCAGCACGAGGAGCGGCACGATGACCGTTCCTCCGCCGACACCGAACAATCCCGACATCAGGCCGGCGAGGAGGCCGACGCCGATGCAGACGAGGAAGAAGCGGACGGAGCGCGGGAGGCGGGTGTCGGCGTGCACGAAAGTCAAGTCTGGCACCCCGACACGCTCACGTCGGCGCGGACTCACGCCGGAAAGAAAGCGGCCCCCGGTGTCCGAAGCCGCGTCCACCGGGGGCCGTCGCCCTCACAGGTCCAGCGGGACGGTGACCCGAACACCGGTCCGCGACCACTCTCGTGAGGGTTCGACAGCACTGACGCTAGCGATCCGCCCGAGACGTGAACGCCCCATTGACACTGATATCTCGACCTGCTAACTATTTGCACCGCGTACGACAATGGGGAGCCGTGTGGGAATGTCCACGCGCGACCGCCCGTTGACCCCGGACATGACAACCGTAGGAATCATCGGAGCAGGACACATCGGCTCGGCCCTCGCGAAGGGCTTCGCACAGCACGGCTACGACGTGGTGATCGCGAACTCCCGCGGACCGGAGACCCTCAGCGACCTCGTCGCCGAGGTCGGCGAGAAGGCGCGAGCGGCCACGGCACAGGATGCCGCGGAAGCCGGCGACGTCGTCGTCGTCACCGTGCCCCTCAAGGCCTATAAAGCGGTCCCGGTCGCGCCCCTGGCCAGCAAGATCGTGCTCGACACGAACAACTACTACTTCGAGCGCGACGGCCACATCGCGGAGCTGGACGAGAAGAAGACGACCACCTCGCAGATGCTGCAGGAGCACCTGCCCGAGTCGCACGTGGTGAAGGCGTTCAACCACATCATGGCGTCGGACATCCTCACGGACGGCACCCCCGCGGGCACCGAGAACCGTCGCGCCCTCGCCACCTCGAGCGACTCCGACGAGGCCGTCGCGCTGGTGACCCGCATCTACGACGAGTTCGGCTTCGACACCGTCAACATCGGCCCGCTCAGCGAGAGCTGGCGCGTCGAGCGCGACCAGCCGGCCTACGTCGTGCGCCAGAACGCCGCCGAGCTGGAGCAGAACCTGGCCCGCGCCGAGCGCTGACCCTCACCGATAAACGGCATCCGTGCCGAGAAACGCCCTGTCAGAGCGTTTCTCGGCACGAATCGCGTTTCTGGATGCCGTGGCACCGGTGCCGCTGCGGCGTCGGTGCCCGTGCGGTCAGAGAGAGGCCAGCGCCTGGTCGACGTCGGCGACGAGGTCGTCGACCGACTCGATGCCGACCGACAGGCGCACGATCGTGTCGGGCACCGCGAGCTCGGTGCCGCGGACGGACGCGTGGGTCATGGCATCCGGGTAGTTCACGAGCGACTCGACGCCGCCGAGCGACTCGGCGAGCGTGAACAGGCGCGTCGACTCCGCGAAGCGGCGGGCCGTGGCCCCGTCGGCGAGCTCCAGCGACACGATGCCCCCGAAGCCCGACATCTGTCGCGCGGCCAGCTCGTGCCCGGGGTGCTGCGACAGTCCGGGGTAGTAGACGCGGGCGACCCGGCCGTGCGACGCGAGGTGCTCGGCGACCGCCTGCGCGTTCGAGCTGTGCCGCTGCATGCGCACGGCGAGCGTCTTGATGCCGCGGGTGGTCAGGTACGCGTCGAACGGTCCCGACACGGCGCCGGCGGCGAACTGCAGGAACTGCGTCTTCTCGGCGAGTTCGGCGTCGGCGAAGGCGAGAGCCCCGCCCACGACGTCGCTGTGGCCGCCGAGGTACTTCGTCGCGGAGTGCACGACCACATCGGCGCCGAGCGAGATCGGGCGCTGCAGCGCGGGCGAGGCGAACGTGTTGTCCACCACCACGATCGCGCCGGCCGCGTGGCCGAGGCGGGCGAGACCGGCGATGTCGGTGATGCGCAGCATCGGGTTGCTGGGCGTCTCGACCCAGACCATGCGCGGCGCACGCTCCTCGATCGCCGCGGCCACGGCATCCAGGTCGCTCATGTCGACCACGCGGAGCTTCACGCCCCACGGGCCGAGCACCCGCGCGAGCAGGCGGTACGTGCCGCCGTACACGTCGTTGCCGAGCAGCACCTCGTCGCCGGGGACGAGCGCCGCGCGCAGCAGGGCATCTTCGCCGGCCAGACCCGAGGCGAACGAGAGGGCGCGGACGCCGCCCTCGAGCGCGGCGATCTGCGTCTCGAGTGCCGTGCGCGTGGGGTTGCCGCTCCGGCCGTACTCGTAGCCGCCGCGGAGGCCGCCGATGCCGTCCTGCGCGTAGGTCGTCGAGACGTGGATCGGCGGGATGACCGCCCCGGTGGTCTCGTCGGGCGCCTGGCCGGCGTGGACGGCGAGGCTGTCGAAGCCGCGGGCGGCGTCGTGGGTGCTCATGCGGAGTGCTCCTCGGAGGGGGTGGGGATGAGGGATGCCGTGGGCTCGACGTCGTAGCCGTGCGCGCGCATCCACTCGTCGTCGAAGATCTTGCTGAGGTAGCCGCGCCCGTGGTCGGGCAGCACCACGACCATGACCGCGTCGGCGGGGAGGTCGCGGGCGACGCGGAGGGCACCGACGACGGCCATGCCGCTCGATCCGCCGACGAGAAGGCCCTCCTCGCGGGCGAGGCGGCGGGTCATCGCGAACGACTCCGCGTCGGACACGCGCTCGTACGCGTCGACGACGGTCGGGTCGAACGCGGGCGGCCAGAAGTCCTCGCCCACGCCCTCGACGTCGTAGCCGTGGATGTCGCCGCCCGAGTAGATCGAGCCGACGGGGTCGACTCCGACGATCCGCACCGCGGAGCCCGCGACCTCGCGGAGGTACCGGCCGGTGCCGCTGATGGTGCCGCCCGTCCCCACCCCCGCGACGAAGTGCGTCAGCTGCCCGTCGGTGTCGCGCCAGACCTCCGGACCCGTGGTCTCGTAGTGGCTGCGCGGACCGTTCGGGTTGGCGTACTGGTTGGGTTTGAACGCGCCCGGGATCTCGCGGACGAGCCGGTCGGACACGCTGTAGTACGAGTTCGGGTCGTCGGGCTCGACATTGGTCGGGGTCACCACGACCTCGGCGCCGTATGCCCGCAGCACCGCTCGCTTGTCTTCGGCGACCTTGTCGGGCACGACGAAGACGCAGCGGTAGCCGCGCTGCTGCGCGACGAGCGCGAGGCCCACGCCGGTGTTGCCGCTGGTCGGCTCGACGATCACACCGCCGGGCTTCAGGTGCCCGTCACGCTCGGCCGCGTCGATGATGTTGGCGGCGATGCGGTCCTTCGCCGAGCCGCCGGGGTTGATGTACTCGATCTTCGCCAGGACCGTGGCGGCGATGCCGTCGGTCACACGGGAGAGGCGGACGAGAGGGGTGTTGCCGACGAGGTCGGCGACGCTCTGGGCGTAACGCACGATGGCATCCTGAGGGGTTGGGTGCGCCCGAGGCGGGCGCGGCTGACGGGGTCGTCGAAAAGAACGCGGGAAGCGTTCAGCGACAACAGCGACAGGTCAGCACGCGGCCAGCATACCCGACCCCGGCCCCGGCCCCGACCGTGTCCCCGAACCAGGTCATGCGACCGCGCCCAGGAACTCCTCGAAGCTCTGGGCCGGCCGGCCCGTGACACGTTCGACGTCGTCCGAGACGCCGGCGAGGTCGCCACTCGCGATCGCCGTGTAGGTGCTGACCCACGCGTCGACCTGCCAGCGGGGTGCGCCGAACGCGGCGCGCGAGGCGTAGGCCTCGTCGACCGTCTCGTCGAGGAAGCGGACGGGATGGCCGCGGACGGCGGAGATCTTCTGCGCGACCTCGGCCATCGTCAGAGCCTCGGGACCGGTGAGGTCGTAAGCGGCGTCGGCGTGGGCGGCCGGGTCGAGCAGCACCGAGACGGCGGTGGCGGCGACGTCGGAGCGCGATACGAGAGAGCAACGGCCCTCGCCGGCGGGACCGCGGATCACGCCGTCGTCGCCGGCGAAGAGCTCCATCATGTCCATGTAGAAGTTGTCGCGCAGGAACGTCCAGCGCATGCCCGAGGCGCGGATGATCTCCTCGGTGGCGGCGTGATCGCGCCCGAGTGTGAAGACGGCGTCGGGCGCCGCGGCCAGGAACGACGTGTAGACGATCGAGCGGACTCCGGCCGCCGCAGCGGCTTCGACGAACGTGCGGTGGTGCTCCACGCGGTCGGCGGTCTCGGAGGCCGAGACCATGAAGAGCGTCTCGACGCCCTGCAGGGCCGCGCGGGCGGCATCCGCGTCCGAATACCGCGCCACGTGCACCTCGGCGCCCTCGAGCGCGGGGGCGCGGGAGGCATCGCGCACCAAAAGGCGCTGCGGGATGCCGCGGGCGGCCAGGTCGCGCGCGACGCGACCTCCTACGGCTCCGGTGGAACCGGTGACGGCGATGACGGGCGGCGTGGGCATTCGGCCTCCGGGGTGTGGGAGCGGTTCTTCCAGCGTATTGCGCCCGCCCTTTGCCGAGGCCGAGAAGATGTTCAGGAAGCGGGAGCCACCAGACGCGCCACGCGGACCCGGACCGTCGCCGGAAGAGCCGCCTCGTCGGTGCCGCGCACCGCGGCCGCCACCGCGGACGCGACGGCGACGGAATCGTCCTGGGTCGAGACCCCGATGCAGACCGTGATCGAACGTGCACCGTCGATGTCGTCGACCGCTGCGAGGGAGCCTTCGACGTCGACGACGTGCTCGAATGCGCGCGCGACGACCGGGCGGGCGGAGTACATCTCGCGCACGCCCTCGGTGGCCGTGACGGCAAGATCGATGCGCGGCGCGAGGGCGGCCGCGGTGATGTCGGTCATTCGTCTTCCTCTCCGTCGAAGTGGACGTCGCCCACGGTGACGTCCACTTTGCCCACCCGCAGGTCGCCGTGACGCTCGATGGCGTCGCGGATCCCCTCGCGCATCTCCTCGACGGCGGGGGTCATCGCCCGACCGAAGCGGACGCTCACCGAGACCCGGACGTCGAGGGGCGCGTCGGGCTCCGGCTGCTGGAGGCGGACGCGGCCCACCAGGACCCCATCGACGCCGTCACCGACGGCACGGATGAGTTCGTAGAGAGCGCCCTCGGTGACGACGATCTCGACGCCGTCGGCGCCGCGCGCCAGGGGGATGTCGCGTCCGGCCCGGAACTCGCGCATGACCTCGCGCATGATCGAGTCGTACCACGAGTCCGCCAGGGGTTCGGACGCCTGCTCTTCGACGATCTCGCGCGAGAGTCGCCCCATTCGTTCCATGGATGCCAGGACGGCCTGGCATTCCGCATTGCGCTCGATCGCGGCGATGCGCGGAACGCGCCCACGATCCAGGTAGGCGGAGAGATCCTCGAGCGAATAGCCCGAGGCCCCGATGTCGTCGATTTCGTCGCTCATCCCGTCACCTCCAGTCCTGCATGCGTTCCAGTACGATTTTGCGCGCCCGTGCCAAGCGACCGCGGACCGTCGCCGCCGTCTCCCCCACCTCGACGGCGATCTCGTCGTAGCTGTGACCGCCGACCTCGCGCAGCACCCACACCACGCGCAACTCCTCGGACAGCTCGGACAGCACCTTCTTGAGCGCGTCCATCTGCGACGATGCCACAACAGAGCGCTCCGGGTCGTCTTTCGCCGACACCATCTGCTCGTCGATCTGGTCGGAGAGCTTCCGGGCGCGCAAGCGGTCGGTGGCTTTGCGCGACACGATCGTCGTCAGCCAGCTGCGGACCTTCTCGGGGTCGGTGAGATCGGGGAGGCGCCGCCAGGCGGTGATCAGCGCCTCCTGCACGCAGTCGTCGGCGTCCGCGCGCGAGCCGGTGAGCCGCGTGGCGAAGGCCACGAGGAACGGCGCGTGCCGCCGCACCAGCACCCCGAAGGCGAGCTGGTCGCCGTCGGCCGCCCGCGACGCGAGGAACGCGTCGGTGGCGGTGGACAAAGAGGGCATCGGGTTCCTGTCGGGGTGTCGCATGCGGACCCGGCGTGCTGGCGAGTCGGGTCCGTCCACATAGCGAAACACCCCGGACGAAACCGGCCCCGGAGGTTGACGCGGGGCGGACACCTGTGCACAATTTCGGCTTTCCGCGGCCGGCCCCGATGTCTGAGGTCGGCGGTAGCGTCGGAGACGTCCCCTTCGACATCAAGGAGTCCCATGCGCATCGCCCTCACCGGCTCGTCCGGCAAGCTCGGCACCGTCGTCGCCCGCGAACTCCGCGCCGCCGGGCACGAGGTCATCGGCCTCGACCTCCGCGGCGAGCGCGGACCGGGCTTCGTCCAGGTCGACCTCACCGACTACGGGCAGGTGATCGATGCGCTCGCGGGCGTGAACGATCAGCACGTCGGTGTGGACGCGCTCGTGCACCTCGGCGCGATCCCGGCCCCCGGCATCCGATCCGACGTCGCCACCTTCCACAACAACATGGCGAGCACGTTCAACGTCTTCTGGGCCGCCGTGCGTCTCGGCATCGACAAGGTCGTCTATGCATCGAGCGAGACCGTCCTGGGCCTGCCGTTCGACGTGCCACCGCCCTACATCCCCGTCGACGAGGAGTACGCGCCGCGCCCCGAGTCGGTGTACTCGCTGGTGAAGACACTCGAGGAGCGCTTGGCCGTCGAGTTGGTGCGCTGGAACCCGGAGCTGTCGATCACGGCCCTGCGCTTCTCCAACGTCATGGTCCCCGACGACTACGCGGAGTTCCCGTTCGACGCCGACGCGCGTACGCGCAAGTGGAACCTGTGGGGCTACATCGACGCGCGCGACGGCGCGCAGGCCGTCGAGCGTGCCCTTCAGAACGCCCCGGCCGGCTTCGATCAGTTCATCATCGCCGCCGCCGACACCGTCATGACCCGCTCCAACGCCGAACTCGTGGCCGAGGTGTTCCCCGGCGTCGAGACGCGCGGTGACCTGGGCGAGAACACGACGCTGCTGTCGATCGACAAGGCGCGCCGCCTGCTCGGCTACGACCCGCAGCATTCGTGGCGGGATTCACGCTGACGCCGGGAGCCGTCGTCGGAGTGCCACACTGAGTGCGTGACCACTGCCGATCCTTCGACGAGCGCGTCGGTGCCCGCGCGCCGCGGCCGCCCCGGTTACGACCGTGACGGCCTGCTCGCGGTGGCGGTCCAGCTGTTCAACGAGCAGGGGTACGACGCCACGAGCGTCGCCGACCTGGCCCGCCGCCTGGGACTGACCAAGTCGGCGTTGTACCACCACTTCGCCTCGAAGGAGGAGTTGCTCGCGGTGGCGCTCGAAGCGGCGCTGGGTGGTCTCGAGGCCGTCCTCGACCAGCCCGGCGCCCGCGAGGGCGCGGCATCCGATCGTCTGCGCTTCGTGCTCACCGGGGCGACCGACGTACTCGTCGCGCAGCTCCCCGCCGTCACGCTGCTGCTGCGCGTGCGCGGGAACAGCGCGGTCGAGCAGGCAGCTCTCGAGCGTCGCCGCGTGTTCGACCACCGGGTCACCGCCCTCGTCGCCGCGGCTCAGGCCGAGGGTGGCGTGCGCGACGACGTCGACGCCGCGGTGGCTGCGCGTCTGCTGTTCGGCATGATCAACTCGGTCGTCGAGTGGTACCGCCCCGGCGGCAGCGTCGACGGCGATCGGCTCGGTCACGACATCGTGCGCATCGCGCTCGACGGCCTCCGCACTGCCTGACGCGCCACCCTCCGCGGGCCGCGTCCGCGCCGGCCCGCCGCGCGACATCACACGATCCTGCCGAGATCACAGCACCGGACCGCTCGACGACGCGTGATCTCGGGCCGATCGTGTGATCTCGGCGCACGAAGAAGGGGCCCCGCACTGTGCGCAGGGTCCCCTCCTCGGCATCCGGGATCACGCCCGCAGGTCGACGCCCTTCGTCTCTTTGATCATCGACACCGCGGCGAGCGACACGAGCGCCGCCACGGCGATGTAGACACCGATCGCCCACGAGACGCCGGTCGAGCGCAGCAGCGCCTCGGCGATCATCGGAGCGAAAGCACCGCCCATGATCGCGCCGAGGGCGTAGCCGATCGAGACGCCCGAGTAGCGGACGTTGGCCGGGAACATCTCGGCGTACAGCGCGGCCTGCGGGCCGTACGACAGACCGAGGCCGAGCGTCATGACGAACAGCGCCACGAAGTACCAGACGATGTTCCCGGTGTCGATGAGGAACCACATCGGCACGGCCCAGATCGCGAGCAGCAGGTAGCCCAGCTGGAAGGTGCGCACGCGGCCGAGGCGGTCCGACAGCCACCCGCCCCAGAGGGTGAAGCCGAGCCAGCCGAAGGATGCCAGCGTCGTGGCGAGCAGCACGGTCGGTCGCTCGAGACCCAGCACCGCGACCGAGTACGTCGAGAAGAAGGCGATGAGCAGGTAGCCGGCGGCGTTGTTGCCGATGAACACGAACGCGGTGAGCGCGACCTGACGCCAGTTCTTGCGGAAGAGCTGGCCGAGCGGGGCCGAGGACTCCTTGCGGCGGCGGACGAGGTCCTCGAAGACCGGGCTCTCCTCCACGGCGCGGCGGATGATGTACCCGACGATGATCAGCACGATCGAGAACAGGAACGGCACGCGCCAGCCCCACTCGAGGAAGGCCTCGGACGACATCGACGAGGTGAGGATCCAGAGCGTCGCCGTGGCGAGGATCATGCCGACCGGCACGCCGATCTGCGGGAACGCGCCGAAGTAGCCGCGGCGGCCCACCGGCGCGTGCTCGACCGACAGCAGGGCGGCTCCGCCCCACTCCCCACCGGCCGAGAAGCCCTGCAGCACGCGCAGCAGGATCAGCAGGATGGGCGCGGCGACGCCGATCGCCGCGTAGGTCGGCAGCAGACCGATGAGCGCGGTCGAGACGCCCATCATGATGAGCGTGAGCACGAGCATCTTCTTGCGTCCCAGACGGTCGCCGAGATACCCGGCGACGACGGCGCCCAGGGGACGGAAGAGGAACGAGATGCCGATCGTCGCCCACGACAGCACCTGCGCGATCGACGGGTCGGACTCGGACAGCGGGGCGAGGAACAGGGGCGCGAGGACGAGCCCGGCCGCCTGCGCGTAGATGAAGAAGTCGTACCACTCGATCGAGGTGCCGACGAGGGTCCCGGCGAGGACGCGCCGCTCCTCCCGTTTCAACCCGGTCGAGGAGGGGGATGCCGAGGTCTGGGTGGCCATGAGAACTCCGTCGTTCTGTGGGGCAGGGAAAACACCCGGTGAAACTATTACCAACCGAGCGTTCAGTAATAGTGTCAGAGGAGCGCGCGCGCGACAAGTGCGCCCACGGAAGGAGATCCGATGTCGACCTGGACGATCGTGCCCGGAGCCCTCGACGAGCGCCTCGGCATCACCGTGACCGAGCAGTCCGCCGAAAGGGTCTCGGCATCCCTCCCCGTCGTCGGCAACACGCAGTCGCTCGGACGGCTGCACGGCGGGGCGACCGCCGCTCTCGCCGAGGCGGTCGGGTCGTGGGCCGCGATGATCCACGCCTCGGGCTCCGGCAAGGTCTGCGTCGGGGTCGACCTCAACATCACCCACCACCGCGGCGCGCGAGACGGACACATCCACGCGGTGGCCACCCCCGCGCACCGCGGTCGCCGGATGGCGACCTACGACATCCGCGTGACCGACGACGACGGCCGACTCGTCGCGACGGCGCGGATCACGAACCTGCTCGTCGACCCGGAGTGAGGCGCGGCGCTCACGGACACGGCCCGCACCGCCCTCTGGCATCCTGGATGCCGTGACGAGGATCCGAGGGAGTGCACCGCCCCCAGGCAATGCACTCCCTCGCCCGTCGAGTTCCATCCCGAACATCTCTCGACGGGCGTATGGGTATCGTCTCGAAGCCGGAGACGACACCCACCCCCAACAATGTGGTGTCGTCCAGGGCGCATTCCTTACACGGGCGCAAGAATCTTTTTCCCTTCGCCGACGCGTAAGGATCTGCGGCCGGACGACACAGCCCCTGCGAACACACGAAAACGCACGCCGGTGATCGATGAGACGGAATTCGTGGCGCTCTTCCGCGAGCACCACAACGCTGTCCGGCGATTCATCGAGCGGCGCGTATCGGATCGCGAGGCCGCCGCTGACCTCACGATGGATTGCTTCGAGATCGCGTGGCGCAAGCGCGATCCGCAGGATCCGTTCGGTTTGCCGTGGTTGTACCGCACGGCGCGGAATCTCATCGCGAACGAATATCGGCGACGCGAGAGGGAGGGGGCATTGTGGACGCACATCGAGGACCACGTGCGCGCTCTGGCGGCCGAAGCCGAACCCGCGATGGCGCAACGCCTGATCGACGCCATTCGCGGTCTCCCCGAGCGCGAGCGGGAGATCCTCTGGCTCACCTACTGGGAAGAGCTGTCGGCCGCCGAAGTGGCCCTCGTCATGGAGATGAACACCGGCGCCGTGTGGACGCGGCTCAACCGTGTAAGAGCGCGGCTGCGACCGCTGCTCGACGACGCCGTCGTCCCCGTGGAGGGGGTGAGCGATGACCGACGATGACCTCGCGCGCGCTCTGCGCCGACTCGACCCCGCCGAGACCCCGCTCGACGCTCCCCTTCCCCTCGACGCCGAGCGTCGACTGCGGCAGATCCTCGACCGCCCGCCCGTCCGCCGCCGTCGTCGTCCCGCGCTGGCGTGGGCGTCGGCCGCCGCCATCGCGCTGATCCTGGCCATCGTGGCCGGAGGGCTGTGGATGCCGGGCACCTCGGCATCCGCTCTCACTCCCACGCCCCTCGTCTACACCGCCACCCCGGGCGATGCCGCCGAGGTGATCGCGGAGGCGCAGGCACGCTTGGCCGCGGGCGACGGTGGGGTGACCGCGGAGCGCCGGTCCCTGTCGCTCGGCTGGTACTTCAGCGCCTCACCCGACGGGGCCGAGGCGACGGTGTTCCGACGCGAGTGGGTCGACCTGCGGTGGAAAGAAGACCTGTCGGGGTCGGTGGTCACCACGGCGGCCGAGGCCACGAACGCCGACGGCGACACCGTGCCGAACGTCGACCCCACCCCGGGCACCGTGGTCGGGGAGCTGCGCTTCGTGCGCAACCAGTTCCGCCCGCTGTCGCCCGCGCCACCGGACGCGTCGGCCGACGCCATGCGTGCGCTCGTGGTCAGCACGACGGGCGCCGCCGACACCTTGACCGCCGGCGATGCGATGGTCGGGGTGCGCAGCCTTCAGGGCGAGTGGACGCTGGACGACGCCCAGCAGTCCGCGCTGCTGGACGTCCTCGCCGATGCACCCGGCTTGCGGGTACTCGGAATCACGCAGGACCGTCTCGGTCGCGAGGTCGTCGGCCTGGCCGGCATCCCCTCCACGACCGCGAACACCGACGTGACGCTCCTGCTGTCGACGGACACGGGCCGGATCGTCGGGTTCGAGTCGGCGCTGATCGACGCCAACACCGATCTCGACCTGCCCGCCGGGTCGCTGACCGAGTATGCCCTCTGGGATGTGCAGGACCGAGAAGACGCTCCCCGATGAGCCCGAGGGCGCTATCGCCGGCGTGATCGGCGCACTTCCACGCCGCTGAGCACCACGGCGGTCGCCGAGAAGGCGACCGACACCGCGAGCGCCACGGTGAGCGCACCCGCGAACGCGCTCGGATCGGGGGCGGGAGAGCCCGGTCCGGCCGCGCGCGTCGTTCCCGCCAGCACGAGCACGAAACTCGTGCCGAGGACCGTCTGCCCGATCGAGGCGCCGACCCGCTGCGCGGTCTGCAGGACCCCACCGGCCACGCCGCCGCGCGCGGGATCGACCTCGGCGAGACTCAGCGTCTGGTTCGGCGTCACGATCGACCCACCGGCGACGCCCAGGACGAAGAGCGGCACGCACAGGCGCAGGATGACGTCCATCGGATCGGTGGCTTCGGGCGCCGCCTGGACGACGAGACCGAGCACGATCGTGACGAGCGTGAAGACGGACACCGCTCCGAGCAGCAGGGGCCTGCCGACCCTTGAGACGAAACGCCCGGCGACGGGGGCTCCGAAGACCGTGCCCACGGCGTAGGCCGTGACCCCCAGGGCCGACTGCAACGCCGTGAAGCCCAGACCGTCCTGGTAGTAGAGCGCGAGGACGAGCGGAATGCCGGTGTTGCTGCAGAAGAACACCACCGCGAAGATCACCCCGGTCACGAACGATCGCGTGCGGAACAGGCGCAGATCCACCAGGGGCGCGGCATCCGCTCGCGTCAGACGCGCTTCGTGCCGGACGAAGGCGACGAGGAGTCCGGCCGCGGGGATGAGAAGGAGGAGCGTCACGGGACCGCCGGCCTGGCCGGTCTCAACGATCGGGAACAGCAGGCACAGCAGTCCGGCGCCGAGCAGAACGACCCCGAGCAGATCGAGCCGGCGCCCCGCACCCTGCACCACGGGGGTGTCGGCGGCGACCCAACGCCGCGCGAGCAGTACCGCCGCGATGCCGATCGGCACGTTGATGAAGAACACCAGGCGCCAGCCGTCGGTCTCGCCGCCCACCGCGATCAGCAGGCCCGCGACGACGGGGCCGAGCGCGGTGCCGGCGCCCACCGTGAGACCGAGCCGCCCGAAGGCTCTGCCCCGCTCGAGCGGAGGGAACGCGTTCTGGATGAAGCCCGACACCTGCGGTCCGATCATGCCGCCGAAAATCCCCTGCACCACGCGCGCCGCGATGAGCACCTCGGGGGTCGGGGCGAGCCCCACCAGGGCGCTCGCGACGACGAAACCGAGCATCGCCACGATGAACATGCGTCGGCGCCCGCGGCCGTCGCCGAGTCGACCGCCGATCACCGGCACGAGCCCGAAGGCCAGGACGTAGCCCGTGATCACCCACTGCAGCTCGCTCGCCCCGGCGCCCGTCGACCGTCCGATCGAGGGGAGGGCGACGTTCGTGACGCTGAGATCGAGGAGCGAGGCGAACTGTCCCATCAGCAGGACGGTCAGCGCGCGCCATCGGCGCGGATCGGCCGACGCCGTCATCGCCCGAGGACCCTACCGAGCGCACTCCCGGTCGGCGGCGTCGACGCGCTGGTCGCACACCGCGTCATCCGCACCTCCCGGGTTGGTGGATACATGCTACGTCCGCCACCGGGTGGCGGAGCGCCCGGGATGTCAGACGTCGCGGGACGGCTCCGGCGTCACACCGGGGCCGCTGAGCGCCGCCGGCACCAGGGCGAGGATGCTTCGGGCGGCGAGTAAGCTACCCCGCGAGCGGCCGCCGTCCGCCTCACGCTCCCCACCCTGTCGATGCCGATGTCGACGCCTCCTCCCGTCACGGTGGGGCGATCGGCATCCCGATCCCGGAGGTCCCGATGACCCCGTCCCCCGCCGCGCGCATGCACGAGGTCAGCGACGAGACCCGCGGCATCGTCGACATGGTCCTCGAGTACTCCCGGGGTCGACTGACCGCCGAGGACACCCCGCTCGACAAGCCCCTCCCGGCCGCCGAGCTGACCCGACTCGCAGGCCGCACGATCGACGAGAAGGGCATCGGCGCCCGAAAGGCGCTCGGCGTCTTCGAGCACGTCCTGGCGCCCGCGTGCATCACGACCGACGATCCCCGCTACCTGTCGTTCATCCCGAGCGCGCCCACCAAGGCCGCGGCGGCATTCGACCTCGTCGTCTCGGCCAGCGCACTCTATGGCGGCTCGTGGCTCGAGGGGGCGGGAGCCGTGCACGCCGAGAACGAGGTGCTGCGCTGGCTCGCCGCCGAGTTCGGTGTTCCCGCGGGCGCCGGCGGCGTCTTCGTCCAGGGCGGCACGCTCGGCAACCTCTCCGCCCTCGTCGCCGCCCGCGAGGCCGCGCGCGATCGATTCGCGGATGCCGGAAAGCCCCGACCGGATGCCTGGCGCGTGGTCTGCAGCGTCGAGGCGCACTCCTCGATCGCCTCGGCCGCCCGGGTCATGGACGTCGAGGTCGTCGGTGTGCCCGTCGGCGACGACGGGGTCCTGCGAGGTGATGCCGTGGGCGCGGCCCTGGACGTGCACGGAGACAGCGTTTTCGCCGTCGTCGCCACCGCCGGCTCGACCAACTTCGGCATCGTCGACGACATCGCCGACATCGCCCGCGCCGTCGAGGGCACCGACGTCTGGCTGCACGTGGACGGTGCGTACGGACTCACCGGCATGCTCTCCCCGCGCGCGCGGCACAGATTCGCGGGCGTCGAGCACGCGGACTCGCTTGTCGTCGACCCCCACAAGTGGCTGTTCGCCCCGTTCGACGCGTGCGCGCTCATCTACCGCGATCCCGAGCTCGGCCGTCGCGCGCACACCCAGCACGCCGAGTACCTCGACACCCTCACCGAGACCAGCGACTGGAGCCCCTCCGACTTCGCGGCGCACCTCACCCGTCGCGCCCGTGGCCTGCCGCTGTGGTTCTCGCTCGCGACCTACGGCGCCGCGGTCTACCGGGAGGCGATCACCGCCTCGATCGAGCTCGCCGAACGCATCGCCGAAGAGATCGACAGGCGCCCCGAGCTCACTCTCGTCCGCCGCCCCCAGCTCGGGGTCGTCGTCTTCGAGCGCGTCGGATGGGAGAAGGCGGACTACGACCGCTGGTCGGCGCAGCTGCTCGACGGCCAGCACGCGTTCGTGACGCCGTCGAGCCACGCGGGGCGCGTCAACGCCCGCTTCGCGATCCTCAACCCCCGGACGACGTTCGACGATCTGACGGGGATCCTCGACACGATGGGGTGACGCACGCGCCTGCCGATCCGCGTGCACGTCAGCCCCCTCGGGAGCTCGGCGGCCGGAATCCTCGCCCGACCGTAGCCCGAGCGACTCAGCCCGTGGCGAATCCCCCGTTGCTCGAGAGCAGCTGCCCGGTGATCCAGCCACCCCGTTCCGAGAGGAGGAACCGCACCAGATCAGCGATGTCGTCGGGTGTTCCGAGGCGTCCCGCGGGGGTGGCATCCGTCGTCCATCGTCGGATCGCGTCGTCCATCCACCCCGTGTCGATCGGGCCCGGATTGACGACGTTCGAACGGATGCCGCGATCGGCGAGCTCCACGGCGGCGGCGATGACGATGCGATCCAGCGCCCCCTTGCTCGCCCCGTACGGCAGGTTGTGCGCCGTGTGGTCGCTGGTCAGCGCGACGATCCGGCCCGTGGCGGCGGTGTCGGTGGTCACCGGGAACTGCTCGGCGAAGGCGCGGATGAGCAGCCACGACGCCCGCGCGTTCACCGCGAAGTGCCGGTCGAACGCCTCGACGGACGTGGTGAGGATCGAACTGTCGACGCTCTCGCAGTGCGAGAGGACGAGGGCGTCGACGCGGCGGTCGATCGCCTGGAACAGCGCCTCCGGGGTCGCCGGATCGGCGAGGTCGGCTTCGTGCAGCGTCACGTGGACGCCGAGGGAGCGGCATTCCTCGGCGATGGCCTCCGGGTCGCCCGCGCCGCGTTCGAGTCCGATCCGATCGTCATAGGGACGCCAGGACGAGAGCGCGAGGTCCCACCCGTCGGCGGCGAGACCCCGCGCCAGACCGGCACCGATGGATCGACGCCGGCCGACACCGGTGAGCAGGGCGAGGCGTGCGGTCATGCTCCCCATCCTGCCCGAGCGGGGAGGCTCACGCCCCGGAGGCGCTCGCTCCCGCGGTCTCCGTGGGCTCGCCCTGAGCCGCCACGGCGAGCTCGAGGGCGGCGAGGTACATCTCGAGCTGCTGGGCGAAGACCTCGCGATAGTTCATCATCGCGAGCTCCGCCTTGGCCGCCTCCGCGTGCGGGTACTGCGAGGGATCCGTCGGTGCGTACACCTGGATCCACCCCTCCGCCACCTCGCGCGAACCGGCGCTGACCAGTCGGGCACCGTAGGCCGACGCCGCGCCCAGCACCATCTGCGTGTAGACCTGGTACTGCATGACGGCCGGCCGCCCCCGGAGCCCCGCGACCGTCATCGCGCGCAGGATCCACTCCACCGCCCGCAGTTCGTTGATGCTGTTGGCGACCATGAGCAGCGTCGCCGCCGCCGCAGCGGGGTGGGCTTCCGCCGTCCGCCACGCCCGCCAGGCCAGGTCCGTCAGGTCGGCACGCCAGTCGTCGGTCGGCTCGTAGCCCTCGAGGGAGATCCCGTCGAGGCGATCCGCGAGGGCGAGCAGCAAGTCCTCGCGACTGGCGAAGTGCCGGTACACCGCGGTGGGAGAGGACTTCAGCTCCGCGCCGAGTCGCGAGAACGTCAGAGCGGACTCCCCCTCGCCGTCCATGAGGCGCAGGGCGGCGTCGACGATCTCCGCGCGACTGAGCGAACCGCGCTTGCGGCGGGTCCTCTTCTCTTCGGCCATGCTGCCTCCGATCTCACCGCGGGCGTCGACGGGTCTCGTCGGCATCCCTGCCTAGTGAATACGAAAGACTATCTCATTCACTACGGTTCACCACCCCATCGTTCGGGCGTGCAACTCAGCCTAGCGAGCGACGTCCTCCACCCCGCGTCGCCCGCGTTTCCCGGACGGACGACGTTTGTTACGAGTTAGTGAATGCTGTTGACTACCTCATCCACTATGGACATACTCGGGGTCACCGCGCAACGAAGCGCACCGATTGACAGCCCGGAGGAACCGATGGCTCCCGCTCCATCCCTGCGTTACTGCTTCACCGTCACCGCTCATGTCGCTCCCGGCATCCCGCTCGAAAAGCAGGGCGACGACGTGCTCGAGTTCATCCCCATCACCGGGGGACCCGTGACCGGAGAGGTTACGGGCGAGATCGTGCCCGGGGGCGGCGACTGGTGCCTCGTGCGCGCCGACGGCACCTACGCGGTCGAGGCCCGGTACCTCATCCGCACCACCGATGGCGCCGTCATCGACGTCTACAACGTCGGGGTCGTGCGCGAGCCGGAGGGCGGCGACGTCTACTTCGAGAGCACGCCGCGTTTCCGCACCGTCGCACCCCACCTGCAGTGGTTGACGCGATCGATGTTCGTCGGCCGGGCCACGGCGAATGCACACGACACGACCATCGAGATCTTCGAGATCGCGAACTAGATCCCCTCCCCGACCCGCGCACCACCCGAGAGGCAGACCATGAAAACCCGTCACGGCGTCATCGCCGCCACCCTCGCTCTGACCGTCGCGTTCGCGACGGCCGGTTGCACGACGACCGGCGGCGACGCCACCGCGTCCACGGACACGATCCGCACGACCATCGACATCCCGGCCACCTTCGACCCGACGCTGGCCACCTCGCTCCCCGACTTCCTCCTCGCGCGGACCTCGTACGACACCCTCGTGCGCCGCGACGCGGGCGGACTCGTCCCGGGACTCGCGACGAAATGGACGTCGACGCCGACACAGGCGGTCTTCACGATCCGAACGGATGCCACGTGCTCCGACGGCACGAAGATCACCCCCACGATCGTCAAGAACTCTCTCGACTACTTCGCTCGCCCGAACAGCGGTTCGACGCAGGTCGTCTACACGTTCGGCCCCGGCAACATCCCGACGATCACCGCGGACGACACTGCGGGTACGGTCACGGTCGACATCGCCTCCCCCTGGCCGTACATGGTCGACGCGATGTCGGTCTCGAGCAGCGGCATCATCTGCCCGGCCGGCCTGGCCGATCCCACCGGCCTCGCCGCCGGCACGGTGAAGGGCAGCGAGTCAGGCCCCTACGCGCTGAAGACCTTCCAGCCCGGAGTGAGCTACGACTACACCCTGCGCGACGACTACTCCGCGTGGCCGACGTGGACGAGCACGGTCAACGGCTCCCCCGCGAAGAACCTCACCTACACCGTCTCGCCGGACTCCACGGCCACGGCGAACCTGATCCTGGGCGGCCAACTCGACATCGGCAAGATCCAGGCGACCACGCGCGATCGCTTCCAGGGCCAGACCGGCTACAACGTCACGGTGAACCCGTTCTCGGACAGCTACCTCATCTTCAACGAGCGCGAGGGCAGCCCCTTCACCGACGAGGCTCTCCGCAAGGGCGTCATCCAGGCCATCGACCGCTCGATGTACGGCAACGTCACCTCACAGGACACCGGGACGGTGCTCACCTCGCTCGGCGCCGACAGCGTCTCGTGCGTGAGCGGCTCGACCATCGACATCCCCTCGCAGGATGTGGCCGCCGCCACCGCCGCCCTGTCGGGCAAGAAGATCCGCCTCGTGGCACCGACCATCGTCGGTCCCGCCGGCGCCGGCAACGAGTACATCGCCGAGGCGCTGCGCGCCGCCGGAGCCGAGGTCGACCTCACCAACACCGATGTGGGCAGCTGGATCACCACGGTGGTCGCCAAGCCCGGCGACTGGGACATGACGGTCTTCGCCGACCTGAACTTCCTCGGGTCGCTCGCCAGCCCCCTGCTGAACCTCACCGGTCCCACGATCGACGCGGGCGGCACCAACTACGGCGCCGTCGCCAACGCGACAGCCGAGGCGGGCTTCGCCGCGGCCAACAGCGCGGCCGACGAGACGGCGCGTTGCGCCGCCCTCGATGAGACGGTGCAGGCCCTCGTCAGCCGCTCCGACACCCTGCCCCTGCTCAACGACGCGTTCATCTACGCCTCGCGTCCCGGCTTCACCGTGCAGATGCTCGGCGGAGCGCTCGACGACCCCCTCTTCCGTATCGCGAAGTAACCCCACCAGGGATGCCGGGCCGAGCGGTCCGGCATCCCGAAAGGACCCCTCATGATCTCCTCCTCCCTCTCCGCCACCGAGCTCGCCCGGCTGATCCGCTCCGGCGAGGTCTCGGCCGTCGAAGCCGCTCATCACTACCTCGACCGCCTCGATGCGGTGAACCCCGCCGTGAACGCGATCGTGTGGATCGACCGCGACGACGTCCTCCGCCGCGCCGGCGAGTCCGACGACCGGATCCGTCGCGGCGACACCTCCCGCCCCTTCGAGGGCGTTCCGATGCCGATCAAAGACCTGGTCGCCGTGCGCGACCAGCCCCTCACCTACTCGTCGATGGCCGTCGAGGAACGCCCGGCGGAGGCCAACGAGATCACCGTCGATCTCATCGAAGAGGCCGGCTTCGTGCTGTTCGGCCGCTCCAACAGCCCCGAGTTCGGCGCCCTGACCGCCACCGAGAACGCCCGCCACGGCAAGACCCGCAACCCGTGGAACCTCGACTACACCTCGGGCGGATCCTCCGGCGGCGCCTCGGCCGCGGTCGCCGCCGACATCGCGCCGATCGCCAACGCGTCCGACGGCGGCGGCTCGATCCGCGTGCCCTCCGCCGCCACCGGTCTCGTCGGCCTCAAGCCCAGCCGCGGTCGCATCCCCAACGACATCCGCTCCTGGGAGCACTCCACCACCGAGGGAGCGATCACGCGCACCATCGAGGACGCCGCCGGGGTGCTCGACGTGCTCGGCCGCATCGACCCGCTCGGCTGGTACTCCGCCCCGGCCCCCGCGCGGCCCTACCTCGACGAGATCCGGTCCGCCGGACCCCGGCTGCGCATCGGCCTGCTCCTCGAGGCGCCGACCGGCGTCGACGTGCACCCGGAGAACCGCGAGGCGGCTCTCGTCGCCGCGCGGGCCCTCGAGGCGCTCGGCCACCACGTCACCCCCGTCTCGCCCTTCCTCTTCTCGGAGCGGGCGACGCGCGGCTTCGCCGATCTCATCATCAGCGCGTCGACGTGGGCCTCTCCGATCGAGGATGCCGACAAGCTCGAGGCCTACATCCGGTACCGCTACGACCGGGCGGCGTCGTTCCACGCCGGGGAGTACGCCGAGATCGCCACCCTGCTGCAGATCGAGACCCGGCAGGTCAACGCGCAGTGGGGCCGCGACTTCGACGTCCTCCTCACCCCGACCACCGCGGTACCGACCCCGCTCGTCGGCTCCGTCTACGACGAGGCGAACAACGACCCCGCCGGCGAGCGCTTGACCGAGTTCTCGACGATCTCGTTCACCGCGTTCTGCAACATCTCGGGCCTTCCCGCCCTGTCACTCCCCGTGCACACCGGATCGAACGGGATGCCACTGGGAGCGCAGCTCGTGGGGGCGCCCTACGACGAGGCCACCCTGCTCCGCCTGGGCGCCGAGCTCGAGCCGGTGTTCGACTGGCAGCACCGTCAGGCCCCGCTGGCGCGCGGAGTCGTTCTGACCGGGACCACGGCGGACTGATGTCCGGCATCGATCTCTCGGTGATCGCCGAGGCTCCCGCTCCGCCGGTCCGCCGGCGGGGCGGGGGCAGCGGATGGGGGGCCTTCGCCCTCCGCCGCCTCGGCGGTCTCGTGCTGTCGCTCGGACTGCTGGTTCTGCTCACCTTTCTGATCGTCCCGCTCATCCCCGGCGACCCGGCCGTCGCGATCCTCGGGCCCAACGCCTCCGCCGATGCGGTGGCGGCCCTCCGAGAGCACCTTCACCTCAACGACCCGCTCCCGGTCCAGTTCCTCGACTACCTGCACGGTCTCGTCACTCTCGATCTCGGCCAGAGCTTCCGCTACAACACCCCCGTCACCGCGACCATCGCCACGAAGCTGCCGTACACGGCCACGACCGCGATCGGCGCGATCGTCGTCGTGATCCTCGTGGCCATTCCGGTCGGCATGACCATCGGCGTGCTGACCCGCAGCGGACGTCGTCCGTGGCTGGCCGTCGGCTTCGGCACGGTCGCGGGCTTCTTCGCCTCGTTCCCCGCCTACGTCGCCGGCACGCTGCTCGTGGTCGTGTTCGCGATCTGGCTGAAGGTGCTCCCCGCCGGCGGGGCGGCGACCTCGAACGCCTACATCCTGCCGATCGCCGCCCTCGCGCTCGGTCCGACCTTCGCCGTCGCACGCGTCGTGGTGCAGGAGACGTACGCGGTCCTGCACCAGGACTACATGCGCACGGCCCGCGGCCGCCGCCTGAGCGCGGCCCGCCTCTACATCCGGCACGCTCTGCCGAACCTCATGGCGAGCACCCTCACTCTGACCGGCCTCATCCTCGCCAGCATGCTGGGCGGCGCGATCGTCATCGAGACGGTGTTCAGCCTCCCCGGCCTCGGCCTCGAGGTCGTGCAGGCGATCATCTTCCGCGACTTCCCCGTCATCCAGGGGATCGTGTTGACGGTCGGCACCCTCGCCATCCTCATCAACCTGCTGATCGACGTGATCCTCGGCCTCATCGATCCGCGCACCCTGGGAGGACCCACGCATGTCTGACCGCCGCCGCCGCCGCATCCCGGCATCCCTCATCGCCGGCGTGATCATGCTCGCCGTCCTCGTCGTCATCGCGGTCGTCGCCCCCGTCGTGTGGGGCGCGAGCGCCACGACGGTCACCCCCGACACCCGTCTGGCCCCGTCGGCTGCGCACCTGCTCGGCACCGATGACCTCGGCCGCGACGTCCTGGCCCGCACCCTGGTCGCCACCCGTCTGACCCTGCTCATGGCCGCCGCGGCGACCGCCGGCTCCGTCATCCTCGGGGTGCTGATCGGCGGACTCGTCTGGGTCGGGAGTCGCCGAGTGCGCGACGTCGTGCTACGGATCATCGACTCGACCGTCGCGTTCCCCTCGCTGATCCTCGCCCTCGTGATCGCGGCGATCCTCGGCGCCGGCACCGTCCCCGCCATCGTCGCGATCGCGATCGCCGGTGTGCCGAGCTTCGCGCGCATCACCTCGAACATGACCGGGTCCGTCGCCACGCGCGACTTCGTCGGTACCGCGCGGCTGCTCGGCGTCCCGCGCCTGCTCCTGTTCAGCCGTCACCTAATGCCGAACATCTCCGGTCCCCTGCTCGTCCTGATCGCCTCGAGCTTCGCGCTGACCCTGCTCGACATCTCGAGCCTGTCGTTCGTCGGCCTCGGTGTGCAGAGCCCCGAGTTCGACTGGGGGCGTCTGCTGAACGAGGGCCTCCCCGCCGTCTACTCGCAGCCGATGCAGGTCGTCGGCCCCTCGGTCATGCTCATCTTCACCGGAGTCGCGGCGATGCTCACCGGCGACGGTCTCGCCGTCTGGCTCGATCCCCGCAGCGCGCGCGGCTCACGCGCCGCGACCGGACGACGATCCGTCCGCGGAGCCTCGGTGCACTCCGACGCCCTGGTCGAGGTGCGCGCCCTGACCGTCACCGCCCCCAACGGCAAGACGCTCGTCGACGGCATCTCGTTCGAGATCGGACCGGGCGAGATCCTGGGCCTCGTCGGAGAATCCGGCTCGGGCAAGTCCATGACGGCGATGTCGCTCGCGCGCCTGCAGGCGGACGGAGTGCGTGTGGATGCCGAACTCCTCCGCCTCGGCGACCTCGATCTCCTGTCCCCCGGGCACCGTTCGCGCCTCGCGCGCGAGATCGGTCTCGTCTACCAGGACCCCGGCTCGACCTTCAACCCGGCGCTGCGGATGGGCGCCCAACTCACCGAGGTCGCCCGTGTGCACCTCGGCCTCTCGCGCCGGGCGGCGCGCGACACGCTGCGCGACGGGCTCGGCGAGATGCGCATCCGCGAACCGCAGACGGTGATGGGCCAGCACCCGTTCCAGCTCTCCGGCGGCATGCTGCAGCGCGCGACGATCGCCGGCTCGCTGGTGACCGACCCCGCGCTGCTGATCGCCGACGAGCCGACCACCGCTCTCGACGTCACCGTGCAGGCCGACGTCCTGCGTCAGCTCAAGCGTCTGAACCGCGATCACGGCACCGCCGTGCTGTTCATCTCGCACGACATCGGCGTGGTCGAGGCCCTGTGCGATCGCGTGCTGGTCATGCGGGGCGGCGAGATCGTCGAACGGCTGACCGCCGAACAGCTGCGCCGCCGCGAGGTGGAGCACCCCTACACCCGTGCTCTGCTCGCGGCGACCCCCACCCTGAGAACCGTCCCGCGCGCCGTCGAGGAGGCCCCCCGTGTCTGACACCCCTCTGCTGAGCATCAGCGACCTCGCGGTCGATCTGGGCCATGGCATCCGCAGCACGCGCGTGCTGCACGGCGTCGACCTGCTTGTGGACCGCGGGCGCACGATCGGCATCGTCGGCGAGTCGGGTTCAGGCAAATCGACCCTCGCGAAGACGATCGTGGGGCTGCACCGGGTCGCGCGGGGCTCGGTCGTGTTCGACGGCATCGAGCTCGCCTCCGCTCCACGCGCGGTCGTCGGGTCCGTGCGCCGGCGGGTGCAATACATCCCGCAGGATCCGTTCTCGTCCCTCGACCCGCGTCGCACGATCGGGCAGACGCTCGCCGAAGCGATCGATCCGCGCGGCGCGAGCCTGCGGCGCCACCGGGCGCGGATCGTCGAGGCCTTGGCATCCGTCTCCCTGGGTCCGGATGCCGTCGACCGCTACCCGCACGAATTCTCGGGCGGTCAACGCCAGCGCATCGCGATCGCCCGGGCGCTCGTCGTCGACCCCGACGTCATCGTCGCGGACGAGATCACGTCGGCGCTGGACGTGTCGACGCAGGCGGAGATCCTCCAGCTGCTGGGCCGCCTCCGCGACGACCGCGGGCTTACGATGCTCTTCATCTCGCACAACCTCGCCGTCGTCGAAGAGCTGTGCGACGAGGTGGTCGTGCTGCTGCACGGGCGCATCGTCGAGCAGGGGCCTATCGACGAGGTGTTCGCCGAGCCGCGCGACGACTACACGCGGCGGTTGCTGGAGTCCGTGCCGGGCGGCGCCGCGTTCGACATCTCTGCGCCCGTCGTGACGGCGGCGGTGCGGACGGTGGCTGTGGGTCGGCGGCGCTGAGGCGCCGCGGCTCCCCGACCGGGTGGGTTGTCAGGTGAGGGAGCGGCACGTGGCGTAGCTGATCGCAGCCGGTCTCGGGGAACTCACGGTCAGCGCGACCGTAGGACCGTTTCGGCACGGCATCCTGGAATCCACCTCCCGTGCCGACGACCCGAGCGGCATCACCCGAGATCGCGGGAGAGGGGAAGCGAGAGCCACGCCATGACCTACGGAGACCTCCGCGACGACGCCCAGCCCATCTGCCCGTCGTGCGGCATCACGATGCACCCGCTGCTCGACGAGGGCATCGAGGCCGACGAGTGCCGCGATTGCGGGTTCCGGCTGGCGTGGGCGGACGCCGGGGGCGAGGAGGACGGCGAGGGGTGGTGGTGAGCCGGGCGGGCAACGAGAAAGCGCCTGAGTCTTGTCAGGCGCTTCTCGTGAGTCTTCGGTAGAGCCAGTACACCGCCCCTCGAAAAAGTCAGCTCTCCTGCCGCCTCGGGCATCCGACCTCGAGAACCTGGCTGCAGCTACGCTCCGCGTGCCCGACCATGAGCCACCTCAGTCTTCGCCAGCTCACCGGCTGGTGCGCCAACTGAGTCCAGAGACCGTGACCGAGATCACTGACCAGTACAGAGCTGGGGCGACCACACCAGCGGCCGAACCAGCTAGCTTCCTAGGCGCGTAGGGTGCCGAATGCCCCGGTTACCTAATCGGACCAACACCCCCGTTGGTGTTGCTCAGGTCGTGGCGTTCTCGTCTTCCCGGTCTCACTTCACGCGCGGAAGCTGGCTATTTACAAGGTTGATCCCGAGCGAGCCGAGCTTGAGATCGTCAGCCTTTGCATTGCTGAGGTAACCCGCCTTACGAGCCTGTGATGCGGCATTTGCGACATCGCTCGGCAGTGCCCAACCTGCCGCCATGTAGCAGGAAACGACCTGCGGGACGGTGGCCACGGGAACTTCAAGGACTCGAAGAAGCCACCAGACCGCGACGGCGTACTTCTCGTCGTTGTTCTTTGGCGCCTTCCCGGTGGCGAAGTCCGTGAAGGAGGTCTTGCCCTCCGGAAAGAGTTCGAGCTCGCGGTCCTGAGGAGCGGCCTTGGGGCTCTTTGAACCATTGCGCCGGGCCTTGCGTGTAGCACTAGAGCCGATGGTCGCGGCGTCGTCGTTGGTCGTGGCCTGCTCAGCGGGTGCCTGTGTCTCTTGCGGCGCGGCAGTCGGCGACGCTGCTTCCGCGGTGTTGTCCGAGACGTCGCCGAAGAGGACCCGGAATGCGGTGGCCTGCAACTTCTTCGGCAAAGTGTTGACTACCTCCGCCGCGCGGCGAACCCGGTCAAGCTGGGTCTCAAATTCATCGTCGTTCATTGGGGTCCTCCTCCGGATTGGGTCGAGCGTCTAGTTCTTGCTGAGCTGGTGGATCAGGGTTTCGGCGGCATGAACGCCCGGTGGGAGCAGACGGATAACCTTGGTCGTCTCATCAAAATCGACCAGCTTGTCCTTGTGCATCGGCCGGAGCACGGCCTTTCGCAGGTCGTTGGGTCGCTTGTGTTCGAGCCACGCGACGAGATCAGCCTCGGTCGCCTCGGTGACGCCCGCGAGCAGGAGCAGCACTTGCTGCTTGAGAGTCAGTCCCGTGCGAAGGACACGACGCTTCTCTCCCCACTTCCACACGAGACTGATCTCGCGCTCTACGAGGGCTTCAACGACCTCGCTGGCCTGATCGGTGGTCAGACCGTGGAGGAGGCGGACCAGTTCAGCCATCAGCCACTTGCTCATGTAGAGGACCGCGGTGGCATCCATCTGATTCGGGTTGACGTCGCCGCCCGCGTGCCCGACTCCGCGGTTGTTGCGGATTTCGTAGAGCGCAACGATCATCCGCGGGATCTGGATACGAGCGGAGCGAGGAGCCTTGGGGTAAGCCTTCTCGAAGGCGAGACAGGCAGCGGGCATGTTCTGGGGCTTGCTCGCGCGGCTGGGGTAGGTGCCCGACAAGTAGCCCTCGACGATCGAGTAGACGGCCTCGCAGAGCTTGCCTCCGTTGAGTTCGGCGGGCTCCCAGCGATGTTCGGCGTAGTTCGTCACAATCTCCGCGTAGGCGTCGAGCAGGTCCTGCGCCAACGTCGGAGGGAGTGTCGCGAACGCGCTCTTCGGGTCAATCAACATCGGCGTTGGCAAGCATCGCCTCGACTGACTTCACGCCGGCGGTCGTGAGCTTGTAGGTCTTGCGAGCCTGCCGCGACTTGCCGGTCTTGCCGGTCTGCATCACCAGCGCAGGCTTCTGTGCCTCGGCGGACCCCAGGGCATCGGTGATGTTCGGGATTCCCTGGCCCATGTTCTTGAGCGCGGCGTTCAACGTGAACGACTGGAAGGTGCCTCCACCCTGCACGATCTGGAACCAATACGCGGCCAGCAATGCCTTCTGGGTGTTGGTCTTTGCCACACCAGACTCGAAAAGTTCATCAATCGAGTTGTAGGCACGGCTTGTTGCTTCCGTCGAAACCGCGAACGCATTATCCTCGAAGACAGGAGTCGATACGGCTTCGGTCTTGATGGTACGGACCGAGAAGCGGTCAGCAGCCCAGCGCAACACACGGGCTTGCTCGTCCGGTTCCAGCGGCGAGAGTGCGGACGAAATCGCGCCCATCGCAGCGATCTCCAGGTCGGCATTGTCGGTGCCCATGGTTCCCTCCCAGGTTATAGGTCGCGGAAACTGTATCACGAAACATCGACTCAAACCACCGATGTTTGCAGTGTTTTTCTTGGTGTCTACGCGCCTCGGCGGTATTCGACATTTCAAAGCCCTGTTTTGCCGCGCCAATACGGGCTTTGATGGCGTCAGACGACGACTCCCAAAATCTAGTGGCTATCGCATAGTCATCGGTTGAAGATGCATCAAGCAGGTCCGCCTGGCGTACATGCTTGTATTTTCCGACCTAAGACGGAGATCGACTCTACCTCCGGGTGTCCACACAAACGCGATTGATGTCTTAAGACATGCGTCGTCCGTTAGATGTTGCTCATGACCTCGTCATTTTTTACCTCCGAGCAGGGATTTTGAGGACACAGCGCCGTCGGTATAGAGGTAACGACTTCCTCAAGCCCGATGCTCCACTCCGACGGGCGTCTGCGTCCGACGACGAAAGTGTGTAGGCCCGACGCCCGCCGAAGATCGAAGCAGGCACCGGACGCTAGGGCGCGACCACGGGGCGAGATCTACGAGTACTTCCTCTGCCGTGGCCGCCAAGACGGCCTCTGCGGCCTGCCGTACCTTCCTGTTGTCGAACTCGAGCGTGCTCTCCAGCGGAAGTTCCGAACAGTAATCCTCTCCCCCGCCGGCATCACTGAGGCCAAGGGCGGAGTCGGCGCCGCCCTCGAACGCGTACTCGCGGATCAGGCACAGCAACGCGCTCGTTTGCAGAAGGAACTCAAGAGGCTCGACGTCCGAGAAGAACGCTCGGTCAATCTCGCTGCCGAGGGCGCACGCGCAACCGACAAGCTCCGAGCCCGCCTGAGAGACCTGCAGGTCAAGAAGCACGAGGTGCGCGCCAGCTTCGACACCACCACCGAGTCTCTAGAACAGCTCACCCAGATGGTGCTCCGCTACCTCGATCTGATGGCTCGACCCGATGCCCTCTTCACGTCTATTCCAGGCCCTGTCAAGCGCAAGCTACTCACTGCCTTCTTCCAACGAATATGGGTGGACGACGACGGCTACCTCGTGACTATCGCTCACGAACTGCAGCCGCTCCCCGCTGCGGCGCAACACGCCGCACCCTCCGCGACAACGGACGAAAAAAGCGCCGGAGATATCTCCGACGCTTCTTCTGCCGAACGGGCAAACCTTTATCTCAAGGTCATTTGTTCGAGTAAAACTAGTTTGGTAGCGGGAGCGGGGCTTGAACCCGCGACCTCACGATTATGAGTCGTGCGCTCTCACCAACTGAGCTACCCCGCCGCACGGCATCCGGTGTTCGAAAGTGATGCCTTGAGCCCCGAGTCAGGATTGAACTGACGACCCCTTCCTTACCATGGAAGTGCTCTGCCACTGAGCTATCGGGGCGTACCCGGATCGCTCCGGGCAACTTGAAGAGGATATCAGAGCCGAGGCCCGATCCCCCAATCGGTCAGCCTCCCGCGTGCTGCCGCAGCCACGGGATCGGGTCGATCGGCGTGGTGCCGTTCTGCAGGATCTCGACGTGCGTGTGAGCGCCGAACGAGCGGCCCGTGTTGCCGGTGTGACCGATGACCTGGCCGACGTGTACGTGCTCCCCCTGGGTCACCTGGAGCGAGCCGTACTGCATGTGTCCGTACCGGCTGGAGACGAGCTCTCCGTCGATCTCGTGATCGATCAGCACGGTGACGCCGAAGGCCCCGCCCTGCTCGGTCGCGATGCGGACGGTGCCGTCGGCGATCGCCTGCACGGGCGCGCCCTCGCCGGGCACGAAGTCGGCGCCCTCGTGGAAGCCGCCGTCGCGCATGCCGAAGCCGTAGGAGATCGAGACACCGACCGCGAAGGGCCACTGGATGGGCGAGTTCGGGTTGTTGACGTAGAAGTTCGAGGGGTACTTGATGCCCGAGTCGATCGCCATCTGCGTGTAGGTCGACGCCGCGTAGCCGTCCGAGCGATCGACGACCGCGGCCTGCGACTCGGCGGGGGCCACGTAGGCCTGGATGCCCTGCGTGCTGTCGACGTCTCCCGCCGCGGGCGCACTCGCGGCGAGTGAGACGGTCGCGGGCTGGGTGTCGACCGCGGTGACGCTCGACGTGCCGCTGGCCGAGGCCAGGGCGCTCACGGGCATCGTCATGCCGACCGTCATCAAGCCGACCAGGCCCATGACGCCGACGGAGAACGACGCGGCCGCGATGCGACGCCCGTTGCGGCGCGTGCGCGGAGCGGCGGCCGCGGGGAGCCCGACGGTGACGGGCTCGGCGGGGACGGCGACCTTCGGGGCCGACTGCACGGGCGTCTCGCCGGTGAAGGCGAAGAGGCGGGCCGCGGTCTCGAACTCGTCGGCCTCGGTGTTCGCGTTCGCATCGGCAGCGGGGCCGAAGGCGGACGAGGCGGGCTCGGCCTTCGTGGCCGCCTCGGGCTTCGCGACAGCCTCGGGAGCCAGCATCTTCGCGGCGTCGGTGGCCACGGCAGCCTCGGGCCGGCGTCGCACGCGCCGCGTCGCGGGAAGAGTGATGGGCGAGGTCGGCAGCGCGACGGGGGTGGTCGCGGGCGTCGGCTCGGCGCTCTGCAGGATGACGGCGACGTCGCCCTCGTCGGACGTCCGCTCGTCGACGACCGTCACCGCGAGGGCATCGGCGTCGGTCTCGGCGGACGAGGAGTCGGATGCCAAGACCTCGACGCCTGCATCGGCGGAACGCTCATGCTCGGCAGCGGGAGCCTGCACCGGCGTGCGGGAGGACCGGCGACGGGGAGGGAGCGTCGGCTCGATCGTCGCGGCGATCACCGTCTCGACGACGGCGGCCGCGACCTGCTCGACCATGGCGGACTGGGCGGCCACCTCGGCATCGACCGGGGCCGGCTCGGCGGGGGTGGCGGCATCCGGAGTCGACTCATCCAGGACGGCCGGGGTGGTACGACGGCGCATCTCGGCCCGCGTGAGCTGCGGGGTAGAGGTGGGCACAGCGGTGGGTCGACTGGATCGCCGGGTGCGGGCGGGCTCAGTCTCTGGGGCTTCTGACGGCAACGCGCGATGGCTCTCGTGTCGTGTCGCAGGCGCGACGGCTTCGGGCTTTCGGGGCTTTTGCCATTTCCGCTGGTTCGGGTCGCGAAAATAACGATCGGGTAAACAGACTAACCCCATGGGACTGGGAATGTCATGAGCGAAGGCCCAGTCTCACCTGTCGTAGTCGAGCAATTCCTCCAGGCGCGGGAAGAACTCGGGGCCTGCCGCGATGACCATCCCCTTGCCCGGACGCCCGCCCGGAGCACCGCCGAGCCGCCCGCCGGCCTCTGCGACGAGCAGCACGCCTGCCGCGTGGTCCCAGGGGTTGGTGCCCTTCTCGTAATAGGCATCCATCCGTCCGGCGGCGACAGAGGCGAGATCGAGCGCAGCAGAGCCGATGCGGCGCACGTCGCGGGCGACGGGCATGACCCGGGTGAGCTGCGCGAGGGTCGGGGCGTGCGTGGCGGGGTCGTACCCGAAGCCGGTCGCGACGAGTCCGCCCGCCTCGCCCACGTCTCCGGTCACGGCGAGGCGCTGCTCACCGAGCCACGCTCCCCCGCCGCGCGAGGCGCGGAACAGCTCGTCGGTGACGGGGTTGTACACGACTCCGGCGAGCGCGACCCACTCCGCGGGGTCGGCCGGTCCCTCGACGGCGGCGATGCTGACGGCCCACGCCGGGATGCCGTACGCGTAGTTGACGGTGCCGTCGATCGGGTCGACGACCCAGGTGATGCCGGTCGAGCTCTCAGTAGACGCCGACTCCTCCCCGAAGAACCCGTCCCCGGGGCGCACGCGCTCCAGCTCTGCACGGACGAACGCCTCGACCTCGCGATCCGCGGCGGTGACGATGTCGGCGGCGGCCGATTTGGTCGCCGCGACCGTCACCCCTTCGAGGCGGCGACGCAGCGCGAGGCCGCCGGCCTCTCGGGCGATGCGGGTGGCGATGTCGAGCAGTTCCGCGGCGAGAGTCATGGCATCCACGCTACTGCGCCACCCCCTCGGCCGAATCCGTCGTCGTCATTACCGTGGAGAAATGACCGCTTCGGAAACTCGCCGGTACGACGTCGTCATCGTGGGAGGAGGGCACAACGCCCTCATCGCCGCGGCCTACCTCGCCCGGGCCGGGCGATCGGTGGTGGTTCTGGAGCGATCGGATGCCGTCGGCGGCGCCGCCGTGTCGGAGAGACCCTGGGCGGGGGTCGATGCCCGGGTGTCGCGGTACTCGTATCTCGTGAGTCTGCTGCCCCCGAAGATCGTCGACGATCTCGGTCTGCGGATCCAACTGCGCCGCCGGCGTTACTCCTCCTACACGCCCGATCCGGCGGATCCGTCCCGCGGCATCCTGATCGACACACAGGATGCCGAGGCCACCGCCGCCTCGTTCGCTCGGACGCTCGGAGACCCCGACGAAGCCGCGCGGTATACGGCGTTCGGGGAGCGCCTGGCTCCGCTCGGTCGCGCCGTATTCCCCACCATGACGGAACCCCTGCCGACGGAGGATGAGGTCCGCGAACGCGTGGGAGACGACGAGCTGTGGTCGGCGTTGACCTCGCGTCCGCTCGGCGATCTTCTGCGCTCGTCGTTCGAGAGCGATCTCGTCCGCGGGATCACCCTGACCGACGGACTCATCGGCACGTTCGCGTCGTCAGACGATCCGTCGCTCGCACAGAACCGGTGCTTTCTGTACCACGTCATCGGCGGCGAGACCGGGCATTGGGACGTGCCGGTCGGGGGGATGGGCGCCGTCACGGCCGAGCTCGAGCGGGTCGCACGTGAAGCCGGAGCCGACATCGTGACGGGTGTCGACGTGATCTCGGTGTCGCCCAGCGGCGAGGTGCACGGAGTGACCGATCGACCCGAGGTGTACTACGGCTCTCTCGTGCTCAGCGGTGTGGGCCGGGCGGTCCTGGGGCGGCTCCTCACGGCGGGAGGAGTGCCCACCGCGGTCGACGAGCCGGAGGGAGCGCAGGTGAAGGTCAACATGCTGCTGTCGCGGTTGCCGCGCCTCCGCGATCGTTCTGTGTCACCCGAAGCGGCCTTCGCCGGAACGTTCCACGTCAACGAGAGCATGACGCAGCTCGACTCCGCCTACGTGGCGGCAACGGGAGGGATGCTGCCCGACCCGCTCCCGCTGGAGATCTACTGCCACTCCCTGACCGACCCGTCGATCCTCGGCGAGGAGTTGCGCGCGAGCGGGGCGCAGACGCTGACGCTCTTCGGACTCCAGGTGCCGCATCGGCTCCTCGCCGACACCGACCCGGTCGCGGCCGGCGCGCGTCTGCTGGCCGCCGCGCAGCACTCGCTCGATGCGGTGCTCGACGAGCCGCTGCGCGACTGCATCCTGCGCGCGCCGGACGGGCGCTTGTGCATCGAGGCGCGCACGACGGCCGATCTGGAGGAGTCGCTGAACATGGTGGGTGGCGACATCTTCCATGGCGGGTTGTCGTGGCCGTGGCTCTCGGCTCCCGCAGACACCCCGGCGGCTCGATGGGGCGTGGCGACGGGGCATGCGCGGGTTCTGGTGTGCGGGTCGAGCGCGCAGCGCGGCGGAGCGGTGAGCGGGATCGGCGGGCAGAACGCGGCGATGGCGGCGCTGGAGATCCTGGAGGGGTAGGAGGGGGTCGCGGGGTTTTGCGGCGGCGGGTGGGTACGGCGTGCGGGGGCGGGTGGACGGGTGGGTACGGCGTGCGGGGGCGGGTGGACGGGTGGGTACGGCGTGCGGGGGCGGAGGGCCGGCTGGCCGGCTGGCCGGCTGGCCGGCTGGGTACAGCGTGCGCGGGCGGCGCTCTGGCGGCCGGGTGATCTCCATCCGACACAGGGTGAGTTTCGTGGATTTTTTCGAACATAGTTTCCAAAGTGGACGCATGACCGATCTTCTCCCTCCGCCCTCCTTCGCCGGGTCCGACCCCGGAGACGGAGATCGCCTCCGTGCTCTCGTCGCGGATATCCGGGCGACCACGCGAGAGGTCTCCCGGCTGCAGGCCGTGCTGATCCGCCGGCGGGCCGAGGTCATGCAGATCGCGCTGGCCGAGGGCGCTCGCTCGGGTTCCCGCGTATCGCGGGAGCGCGAGCTGCCCGTCCGGTCGGTGGCTCTGGAGATCGCGGTGGCGACGAAGACGCACGATCTCACGGTTCAGAAAGAGCTGAGCGACGCGTACACCCTGACCGAGAAGTTCGGTGCCACCGTCGATGCGCTCGAGGACGGACGCATCACCCTGCGTCATGTTCAGGCGGTCCTCGACACCGGCATCGTGATCGACGACGACGACACCCGGGGAGGGTGGGAGGAAGTCGTCCTCTCCCGCGCCGAACGCGATTCTCCGGGGCGCGTGCGCGCCTTCGCGCGAGAACTCGCCGAGAGCGTGCAGCCCGAGGGGATGACGGCCAGACACGCTCGCGCGGCCCAGACTCGCGGCGTGAGCATCCGAGATCTGGCCGATGGCATGGCCGAGCTGAGCGTGATCCTGCCAGCGACCGTGGCGTACGGCATCCGGGATCGTCTGCGCCGGCAGGCTGCGGTGATCCGCAAGGAGAGCAAGGAGAGCGCGAACGCTCCGGCCTCGCCCGCCTCCCGGGTCTCCCCCTCCGCGACCTCCGGTTCCTCCCGCGCCGATGCGTTCACGCCCTCCGGCCGCGACGAGCGCACCCTCGCTCAGATCGGTGCCGACCTCTGCGCGGACCTTCTCCTGACCGCCGCCCCGACGATCGACCCCACGACCGACGAGACGTGTCCGGGCGGTCTCGGTGCGATCCGGGCGCAGGTACAGGTCACCGTTCCCGCCCTCACTCTCCTCGGACACGCCGACGCCGGCGCAGCGGTGGCGGGGCGGAGCCCGATCGATCCGGAAACCGCCCGACACCTCGCGGCCCACGCGCCGGGGTGGGATCGTGTGCTGTGCGATCCGGTCACGGGGACGGTGCTCGAGGTCGACCGGTACAGCCCCACGGCCGCTCAACGCCGCTATCTCGCGGCGCGCGACCAGCACTGTCGCGCGCCCGGGTGTCGCGCACCCCTCACACGCTGTCAGATCGATCACAATCACGAAGCCCAGCACGGCGGCGCCACGAAGCTGACGAACCTCTGCCACCTCTGCGTGCGGCATCACACCCTGAAGACAGAGACGGCGTGGACCGTATCGCAGGAGCCCGACGGGACGCTTCGCTTCGAGAGCCCGCTCGGTCAGCGAACGACCGAGACTCCGCCGCCGCGGATCCTGTTCCTTCCGGACTCCGGCGGACCGGATGAAGGTGGCCTCACGGGGACGTCCGCTCCCCCCGACGCGGCGCCATTCTGACCCGGGAAACACACATTCCGGGATCCAGAGATAATTCCGACATGACCAGCACTTCCCGCACCGAGGTCATCTTCATCGGCGGCCGATCCGGCGTGGGCAAGTCGACCGTGGCGGCAGAGGCGTCGCGGATCTTGGCCGCGGCGGGTATCCGCCATGCCGTCATCGAAGGCGACAATCTGGACCAGGCGTATCCAGAACCGTGGCGTGAGGGCATTGCCCTGGCCGAGCGCAATCTCGCCGCCATGTGGAGCGCCTATCGAGATCTCGGGTACACCCGGTTGCTGTTCACCAACACCGTGAGCATCACCCAGGTCGAGGGGCTCTCGGCTGCCCTCGGCGGAGAGGTTCGGGCGCACACTGTTCTGCTGACGTCCACGGACGCCACGGCCACCGACCGGCTTGCCCGGCGCGAGTGGGGCCCCGCGCTCGACGAGCACATCGTTCGGAGCGGACGCGCCGCCGCGCAGCTCGACGAGCACATCGTTCGGAGCGGACGCGCCGCTGCGCAGCTCGACGCGCACGCCGCGGACATCCGGATCACCACGGACGGGCGCGCTCCCGACGACATCGCCCGCGAGATGCTGAACGCCGCGAGCTGGCTCGCTTGAGCACAGACCTCGCCCGCCTCGAGCGCTACCCGGCCTCCGGCACTAACCCGCAAAGCGTGCCCGCAGCACAGCGATCATCACGTCCACTGCCTCAAGGAGAACCACGGTCGAGGGCTCGGCGTACCCGAACACGATCCCCGCCGGCAGCTGCGGCGAGGACTCGCTCACCGCATACCGCGACAGCGGCTCGACCCGGACGCCGCGCGCAGCCACCTCCGCAACGATCGCCCGCTCGGCAGCGACATCGCACCTGGCCAGCAGCACCACGGCGTGCAGGCCACCGTCGGTCGCGGTCAACTCGACGCCGGGAACGTCGGCGAACGCTTCGAGCAGGAGCCCGCGGCGATGCCGATAGTCGCGGCGGCGCCGCGCCGTGTGCCGGGCGAGGTCGCCCTCCGCGAGGTACAGCGCCAGAGCGCGCTGCTGCACGAGAGAGACGGGCAGGTCGAGGTCTTCGCGGGTCGCGCGGATCCGCTCCCCCACGACGCTCGAGGCGACGACCCATCCGCACCGCACCGCCGGCGTGAGGACCTTCGACAGGCTGCCGATGAGTACCACCCGCGACGGATCCAGCAACGACAACGGCGGGAGAGGCGCCCGCCCGTGCGGAAACTCACTGTCGTAGTCGTCCTCGATGATGACCACGTCCTCCCGCAGAGCCCAGGCCAGCAGTCGCGCGCGCTGCTCGGCATCCAGTCGACTTCCCAACGGGTAGTGGTGATTCGGCGTGACGATCAGCGCATCGAGATCGCGCTGGCGCGCGAGCGCGTCGAGGTCGAGACCGGACCCCAGCCGCACGGGAACGGGAACGGCCTCGATCCCGAGCCGCCGCAGAATCATGCGAACGCGGGGATACCCGGGATCCTCGATTCCGACCCGCAGGGACCCCCGGGCGCTCCCCGCGACGAGGGACAAGAGGGTCAACAGCAAGGCGTCGCTGGTTCCGGCGGTCACCATGACGTCGTCCGCCGAGACATCGAGACCGCGCGTGCGACCCAGGTGCCGCGCGATCTCCACGCGCAACGCGGGGTGGCCGCGAGCGTCGTCGACGTCCGACTCGGGGTCGAGAGCGGCCGCCCGCCGCCACGCGGAACGCCAGGCCGCATCGGCGACTCCCTCGGTGCGCGGCCGACCGGGACTCAGATCGATCCCCGCATCCGGGACCGGCTCCACCAACGCCGGGGAGACGACTCGCCCGGCAGCCGGGGGGACGACGACGTCGGCGACGACCGTCCCCCCACCCGGCTTGGTGAGGAGGTAGCCCTCCCCCGCGAGGATCTCGTACGCGGCCACGACCGTCCCGCGGGCCACCCCGAGGTCGGCGGCGAGCGCGCGCGTCGAGGGGACGGCGTCTCCCCTGCCGACGCGCCCCGAGAGCACGGCCGCTCGCAGCCCGTGAGCGAGTTGCTCGTGCAGAGGGACCGCCGAGATCCGGTCCAGGATGCCGAGAGAGATCACCCGTGCAGTCTGCCACTGGTCCAGAGAGGACGACGCGAACTGGACTACGCACTGGACCACCCCAGTCGGTGGAATCGGGGGATGACCGACCTTCGCCTGCCCGAGTGTCCCCTCCCCGAGCTTCCCCTCACCGCTCAGACCCGCGTTCGCCGCGAAGCCCACCATCAGGTCACGGACCGCGCCGCCTTGTATGACGTGATCGACGGCGCCCTCTCGGCCACCATCGCGATCGTGCGCGACGGACGCCCCGTCGCCCTTCCGATCGGCATCGGCCGCGACGGCGACGACCTTCTCATCCACGGCTCGACGGGCAGCGACTTCTTCCGGCGGATCGCCGCGGGAACCCCCGTCTGCGTGACCGTCACGCACCTGATGGGACTGAAGTACGCGCGCTCGCTCTTCGACAGCTCGATGCGGTACCGGTGCGCGGTGGTGTTCGGGGTGGCATCCGTGGTCCCTCCCGACGAGAAGGAAGCCGCGCTTCTCACGCTGTCGGAGCACCTCATGCCGGGACGCAGCCTCGACGTGCGCCCGATGACGGCGCGGGAGCTGGCCGCGACGATGGTGCTGCGCGTCCCGCTCGCCGAGGCCAGCGTGAAGGACAACGCCGGCTCACTCGTCGAGGAGGACGGCGACGGCGAGGACCGCGCGGTGTGGGCGGGCACCCTTCCGCTGCGGATGAGCGCGGGCGAGCCCGTCACCTCTCCGCAGACGGCGACGGGGACGCCGGTCCCCGCCTCGGTCCGGCGTGCGGCCGAGCGCGTGACGGTCACGGGCATGGCCTGACCCGAGTCGGACCCGGCTCAGCGGGCAGCGACCAGAGGCGGCACCACGTACCGCCGCGGCGTGCCGAAGCGATGCGCGGTGATCGACACGGCCTGCTCGCGCAGGAACGGCAGCAGCTCGACGTGTCCGGCGCGGGTGACCTCCCCGGCGTACACGGCGACCGAGGGTGCGCCACCCGTGGCTTCGGCGACGGCGAGCGGCGAGCCGCCGAGAAGCCGCACGCGGCCACCCGTGCGGGCGAGACGCGCGAGGCGGCGCGCCCAGTCGGCGGCGTCCTCGACCGACGTCTGAACGCCCACTCCCTCGAGCCACGCGCGCACGGCGGGCGAGAGCTCCGTCGAGGCGCTCACGGTGACCGTCGATCCCGCCCGAACCCCCGCAGCGACGACCCGCACCAGGGCGGACGCGGAAGCGTCCTCGAGGCGCACGGTCACCGGAACCGCGGCGTACCGCAGCACGTTCTGCTCCGACTCCATCGCCGTCACGTCGCGGGCGAGCGAGAACTCCGACGCCCAGGCGGCGGCGTCGCTGGAGAGGGCGGATGCCAGCCACTCGCGGTCGGCGGCGGGAACGGCGGCCAACGCGGGGGCGGCGAGAGCGTCCGCGGACCGCGAAGCGGACGACGACGCGTCCGTCCACGACCCGAAGCCGAACAGGTAGTGCGGACCGCCCGCCTTGGTGCCCGCGCCCACGGCCGACTTCTTCCACCCGCCGAACGGCTGACGCTGCACAATCGCGCCGGTGGTGCCGCGGTTGACGTAGACGTTGCCGGCCTCGATACGCGCGAGCCACGTGTCGATCTCGGAGGAGTCGAGCGCGTGCAGGCCCGACGTGAGGCCGTATTCGATCGCGTTGACGATCTCGATCGCCTCATCCAGCGTCTCCGCGGTCATGATGCCGAGCACGGGTCCGAAGTATTCGGTGCGGTGGAATTCGCTGCCGGGCTGCACGCCCTCGCGGATGCCGGGACGCCACAGCATCCCCTCGTCGTCGAGCTTGCTCGGCTCGACGACCCAGCGCTGGCCGGGCTCGAGCGAGGTCAGCGCGCGAAGGAGCTTGCCCTGGGCGGGCTCGATGAGCGGGCCCACACGCGAGGCCTCGTCCCACGGCATCCCGACCTCGAGCGAGGTGACCGCGTCGACGAGCTGGTCGCGGAACCGGCGGGAGCGGGCGACGGAGCCGACGAGCACGACGAGGGATGCCGCGGAGCACTTCTGCCCCGCGTGCCCGAAGGCCGACATCGCCACGTCCTTGGCGGCGAGGTCGAGGTCGGCGCTGGGGGTGACGATCACGGCGTTCTTGCCGCTCGTCTCCGCCAGCAGCGGCAGGTCGGGGCGGAACGAGCGGAACAGCTCCGCCGTCTCGTACGCACCGGTCAGCACGACCCGCTCGACCGTCGGGTGGGCGAGCAACTGCGTGCCGAGCTCGCGCTCGGAAAGCTGCACGAGCTTCAGGACCTCGCGGGGGACGCCCGCCTCCCACAGCGCCTCCACCATGACGGCGCCGGAGCGCTGAGCGAGCGCCGCGGGCTTGATGATGACAGACGAGCCCGCGGCGAGCGCCGCGAGGGTCGAGCCGGCGGGGATCGCGACGGGGAAGTTCCACGGCGGGGTGACCACCGTCACGCCCACGGGGGTGAAGGTCGCGCCGTCGACGGTCTCGAGCGTGCGCGCCTGCTCGGCGTAGTAGTGCGCGAAGTCGATCGCCTCCGACACCTCGGGGTCGCTCTGCTCGATGACCTTGCCGCACTCGGCGCCCATCACCTCGAGGAGGTCGGCGCGATGCTTCTCGAGCATGTCTCCCGCGCGGTGCAGGATCTCGGCGCGACCGGCGGCCCCGAGGGAGCGCCACGCGGCGGCGGCGGTCGCGGCATCCTGGATCAGGGCGTTCAGCGCGGTCTCGTCGGTGACGGTGTGGTCCGCGATGGTCTGGACGCCCAGCGTCGAGCCCTCCATGCGGGCGATGATCGCCCGCGACCAGTCGCGGTTGGCCTCGATCGCCGGGTCGGAATCGGGCGTGTTGCGGAAGCCGTCCGTCGGCGCGGGCTCGGCGGGCGCGGTGCGATTCTGCACACGGTTCGACGCCGGAACCCCCGAGGGCATGTCGGCGAGGGATGCCAGGAAGCGGTCGCGCTCGCGGGCGAACAGCGCCGCGTGGGTGTCGAGGTCGAACACCGCCGACATGAAGTTCTCGCTCGACGCGCCCTCTTCCAGCCGGCGGATGAGATAGGCGATCGCGACGTCGAACTCCTGCGGGTGCACGACGGGGGTGTAGAGCAGGATCGAGCCGACCGTACGGCGCACCACGGCCTGCTGCGCCGTGGCCATGCCGAGGAGCATCTCGACCTCGATTCCGCCGGTGACCCCGCGGCGCTCGGCGAGGAGCCACGCGAGGGCGACGTCGAAGAGGTTGTGACCGGCGACGCCGATCCGCACGTTCGCGGTGTGCTCGGGACGCAGCGCGTAGTCGAGCACGGCCTTGTACGACGCGTCGGTGGCCTGCTTCGACGGCCAGGTCGCGAGCGGCCAGTCGTGCACGTCGGCATCCACGCGCTCCATCGGAAGGTTCGCGCCCTTGACGACCCGCACCTTGATCGGCGCGCCGCCGGTTGCCACCCGCGCGGCGGTCCACTCCTGCAGGCGGATCATCGCGGCGAGCGCATCGGGCAGGTAGGCCTGCAGCACGATGCCGGCCTCGACACCGCGGAACTCGGGCTCCGACAGCAGCGTCTCGAAGACCGCGAGGGTGAGGTCGAGGTCTTTGAACTCCTCCATGTCGAGGTTGAGGAAGGTCCCTGTCTCCTTCGCCACGCGGTACAGCGGGCGCAGGGCCGACACGGCGTCGGCGACGGCGGCGTCGAACGCCCACGGGGTGTGCGGGGCGACGGTCGACGAGACCTTGATCGAGACGTAGTCGACGTCGTCGCGCGCGAGCAGCTTGCGCGTCCCCGCGAGCCGCCGCGCCGCCTCCTTCTTGCCGAGGATGGCCTCGCCGAGCAGGTTCACATTGAGGCGGATGCCATCGCCCCGGCCGCGGATCGAGGTGATCGCCGCACCGAGCTTGCGGTCGGTGGCGTCGACGATGAGGTGGCGCACCATCGAGCGCAGCGCCGCGCGGGCGGCGGGGACGACGACTCGCGGGAGGATCGGCGCCGTCAGCGCACCGACGCGGATCGCGGCCTTCAGGTGCACGTGCAGGAAGCCCGGGATGAGCGGGGTCAGCGCCGCGAGGTTGCGCGCGGCCACGCGGAGGTCCTCGGGGCGCACGACACCGTCGACGAAGCCGACGGTGAAGTCGAGGCCGTGGGGGTCGCGCAAAACCCCGGCCAGTCGCTGGGCAGCAGCGTCGACGGGCTCGTCGCGGCTCTCGGCGAGCCAACGGCGCACGAGGGCGATCACCTCGTCGGCCAGCTCGTGCGGGGAGACGAGGGCGGCAGCAGAGGTGTGCTGTTCGGTGAGCGACATGACGATCCCTTTCTCGGATGACCTCAGCATGGAGTCTCCGTTTCATCGAGAAAAGCGATGATTACTGACGGATAATGTTCGACAACGCCGAAGGGACGCGATGTTCGACCTCCACCGCCTGCGCCTGCTGCACGAGCTCTCCCTGCGGGGCACCCTCGCCGCCGTCGCGGCGGCTCTCTCGTACAGCCCCTCGACGATCTCGCAGCAACTCTCCCTGCTCGAGAAGGAGGCCGGCGTCCCGCTCCTCGAGCCCGACGGCCGCCGTCTCCGCCTCACCGCTCAGGGCGCCGCTCTCGCCGCGCACGCCGCCCGGATGCTCGCCGCCGACGAAGCGGCGCGAGCCGAGCTCGAGCGGCTCCGCCCTTCGCTGGCGCCCGTGCGCCTCGCGGTCATGCAGTCCGCCGCCCACGGCCTGCTCCCCCGGGCTCTCGACGCCCTGGCCGAGAGCGAGCCGCAGCTGCGCATCGAGGTCGCAGAGCTCGCCCCCGAGGAGGGACTGTTCGAGGTCGCCGCGAGGGGTTTCGACCTCGCCGTCGCCGAGCAGTACCCCGGTCACACCCGGGAGCATCGCGACGGCATCGAGCGGAGCCTTCTGGGGCGGGATGCCATCCGCCTCGCCGTCTCGAGAGACGACCCCGCGCGGCGGCTGGAGGACCTCCGCGACCGCGCCTGGGTCATGGAACCGGTGGGCACCGCCGCCCGCCAATGGGCGACGCAGCAGTGCCGCGCCGTCGGGTTCGAACCCGACGTGCGGTTCGAGATGGCCGACCTGACCGCGCACGTGCGGCTCGTGGCATCCGGTCACGCGGTCGGCATGATCCCCGACCTCGTCTTCGCCGGCGACACCCCCGCCGTGCGCCTGGTCGACCTGCCCGGCGAACCGCGCCGCGAGGTGTTCACGGCCGTCCGTCGGGGAACGGCCGACCGCCCCGGCGTACGCGCGGTGCGCGGGGCACTGCAGGTGGCGTACGACCGGGGCGGTCGGTGATGGTCAGCGGGTCAGCGCGATCTCGTTCGGGGTCACCGCGAGCGTCGCGCTCGACACGACCTCGCCCGAGGTGAGATCGACCGCGTGCACCGCGTTCTTCGCGGGCTCGGTCACGTACGCGACGTCACCCGACACCTTGATCGCGGGGTGGGCGTCCTGCCACTCGGCCGGGCCCTCCCACGCGCCGATCACGGGGTACGAGGCGGTCAGCTCGCCGGTCGCCGGGTCGAGCACGTGGATCGAGCCGTCGGTGGCGAGGATGTAGGCGAGTCCACCCGGACCGCGCGCGATGTCGCGGAACGTGTACTCCACGCCCTCGGGCAGGTCGATCACACGCTGGGTCTTCGCGGCGGTGTCGATCAGGGCGACGCGGTGCAGGAGGTAGCCCTCGGCATCCGGGTCGTCCTTGTAGTCGCCGACGATCAGCGCGCTGTCCTCGCTGACGTAGGCATTGCCCATGCGACCGTAGGGCTGATCCGGCGCGGTGAGCTTGGTGAACGCACCCGAGTCGTAGACGAGCGCGCCGTTCTCGCACCCGAAGACGACGACCTCGTCCTTCGCGGTGCCCTCGCCGTGCACGCCGGGGCAGTCGCTGCTCTGCGCGATGGTCGCCCCCGACGCGTCCTTCGCGATGACGCCGTTGCGCCCGTCGGCGTTGCCGACCGTGGTGAGGAAGGTGCCGTCTTCGAGCACGATCGACACCCCGTGGTGCGCCTCGACACCGGGGATCGTCTCGACGGAGGGAAGGGAATCGGTGGATGCCAACAGCGCGTCGCTGTCGAAGACGGTCGAGTCGCTCGTGCCGTCGGCGTACAGCACGGTCTTGCCGCCGTGCGTGACCACGTGACCCGGCTTGGCGGCCGGGAACACCAGGTCGGTCAGTTCGGGTTCGGCGTCGGCAGTGCCGGCATCCAGAACCTGGAAGCCCGCGCTCGTCGTCACCATGACGTGGCGTCCGTCGCCCGCGGAGTTGAGGCGCGTGAACTGCTCGGAGGTGAGATCGGCGAGGGTCTCGAGGCTCGCGCCGTCGAGCACGACGACACCGCCGGGGTAGGAGAGGGCGACGCGGGTGCCGGTCTCGGCCGGGGCGCTGGAGGCGGGGGCGGCGGAGCCGGCACCCCCCGCGCACGCGGTGAGACCGACGGTCGCGCTGACCGCGAGCGCGAGCAGACTCGCGCGGAGGAAGGGTGTGCGCATGTGATTTCTCTTTCTTCGGTGGGGGCCGGCCGCTCAGGGCGACAGGCCGCGGGCGATGCGCTCCGTATTGACGCGCATCATGGTCAGGTAGTCGGGGGCGTCGCCCGAGGCGTCGGTCAGCGACTCGGTGAACAGCTCGGTCACCTCGACACGTCGGTCGGCCTCGTCCGCGAGCGCCCGGACGAGGCGGTCGGGCGACGAGGACTCGGCGAAGATCGTCGGGACCCCCGCCTCATCGATGGCCGCGACGAGGTCGGCGAGATCGCTCGCACTGGGCGCAGCGAGCGTGGTCCCGCCGGGGATCACCGCCCCGATCAGGCGGAAGCCGAAGCGGTCGGCGAGGTACCCGAACACGTGGTGGTTGGTGACGAGGGCACGACGCTCCGCCGGGATCGCGGCGAACGCGGCGGTCATCGCGGCATCCAGATCCTCGAGCTCGGCGCGATACGCGGCGGCGTGCTCGGCGACCGCGGTCCCTGCGAGCCCCTCGAGCACCGGGGTGAGCGCATCGACGACGGCGATCATCTGCGCCGGGTCGGTCCAGAAATGCGGATCGTCGGCGCCGCCCGCGTCGGTCGAGGTGTACGGCAGCACGGTCACGGCATCCCCCGCGACGAAGGTCTGCACGCCCTCGGACGCCGCCGCGTCGAGGTGCTGCTGCAGTCCCTCCTCGAGCCCGAGACCGTTGGCCACGAGGAGATCGGCCGAGCGCAGGCGGGCAGCCTCCGCGGCGGAGATCTCGAACGAATGCGGATCGGCCCCGGGACGCATGAGCGTCAGCACCTCGACGTCGTCGCCGACGAGGTGCGACACGACGTCGCCGAGGATGTTCGTCGTCACGACGACGAGCGGACGATCGGATGCCGCCGTGCCGGTGCACCCGGTGAGCGCGAGCAGGACGCCGGTCACGGCGAGGGCGAGGAACTTCTTCATCTCAGCGTCCCGTCTCGGCGACGAACAGCGGCGCGCGCTCGGGAACGAACTCCCGAGCGATGCGCGCCCCGTCGGCGAAGTCGATCTCCCACATCCGCCCCTCGGTCGGACCGTTCAGGTACGCGCGCTGCTGATCGGCGATCAGGCTGACCGGCTGCCCCGCCGCGAGGCTCGCCCCCACGAGCGGGTCGGATGCCGCGCGCTCCGCGCCCGTCTCCCCGTCGAGCACGAGCACGCGTCCGTCGGCGGTGAGGGCGAGCACGTTCGCGTCCTTGTCGTCGACCGCGGTGACCTGCACGACCGGCTCGGGTGTCGGAAGCAGAGTCCACGAGCGCGCGCGGGTGTCGAGCAGCCACACGCCCGCGCCCTCGGCGACGGCGGCGACGGTCGGTCGCCCCTCACGGTTCGCGAAGGTGGTGGCGCGGGGTGCGGACGTTTCCTCGGGGTACGGGATGCGCTCGACGACGGGCTGATCGTCCTCGACGCTCACGAGGAGGGCGCCGTCTCGGCATCCGATCACCGCTCCGACGCGGGTCGTGATCGTGCCGGCGGGGTCCGCGCACGCGACGGTCTCCCCCACCACCGCGCCGTCGGCGGCATGCAGCGTGACCTCGTCGGCCGCGGCGACCGCCGCGAAGGAGCCGGCGGGCACCACGAGCCCCGGGCCGGGCGCGACCCGCAGCCGGAAGCTTTCGACGACCGCGCCCTTCGACAGCGCCTCGGTGTCGAGCAGGACGGCCTCGCCGGAGTCGGGGAAGAACACCCCCGTGCCGCCGGTGGTCGACGAGGTCGAGGTGGCGACCGTCGCGACCCCGCCACCGAGCACGTCGCCGAGCAGCTTCGGCTCCGCACGGTAGTAGTGGAAGTGATCGACGTGATCCCAGGTCCAGACGCCGCTGTCGACGATCGAGACACCGGAGGCATCGGCCGCGAAGAGGTAGCGGCCGTCGGAATGCAGCGCCGCGGGAGCGCGGACGGCGCCGAGGTCGACGGTCTCCTCCTCGAGCAAGTCGAGGTGCGAGACGTGTCCCTCGCCGTCGATCGAGGTGAGACCGACCGCCGGCTCGGCGAGCTCGGCGGCCCCGGCGATCTCACCGTGGGTGTCGACGGACGGCTCGGGAGCGGAAGGCACCGACACCGCGCACCCCGAGAGAGTAACGAGCAGCAGAGCAGTGACGGGAAGGACGAAGCGGGGGGAAAAGCGGTGGAGCATGAAGGCTTTCTGCGTCAGAGGGGAACAGGAACGGCCGGGGCCACGCGGCGCCGAAGTGCGGTGAGGGTGGCACGCAGCACGCCCGACACCCCCGCCGCAGCGATGGCGGTGGCGGCGATCGTCGCCCCCGCGGCTGTGGCGGCGTGCCACGAGATCACGAGGCCGCCGAACACCGCGACGACACCGATGAGCGCGGCCAGCGCCATGGTCGTGGGGATGCGGTGCGTCCACGGGCGCGCCGCGACGGCCGGGGCCACGAGCAGCCCCACGACCAGGAGCGAGCCGACGGCTTGGTAGGAGGCCACCACCGCGAGGGTGACGAGCCCGACGAGAGCGGTCTGCGCGAGGCGCGGCCGCAGCCCGAGCACGTGCGCGACGCGCTCGTCGATCGCGAGGGCGACGAGGCTCCGGTGCGCGAGCGCCGCCGTGACGAGACCGAGCGCCACCGCGACCGCGAGGACGACGAGGTCGTCGACCCCGATGGCGAGGATGTCGCCGAAGAGGATGGCCGTGGCATCCGTCGCGAAGCTCCCGGCGTGCGAGATCACGATGACCCCGAGCGCGAGCATGCCCACGAACAGCAGCCCGATGCTCGTGTCGTACGACAGGCGTCCGCGGCGCTGGAGCGCTCCGATGCCGAGGCTCATGACCACGGCGCTCGCGGCGGCGCCGAGGAGCACGGGCAGTCCGAGCACGGTCGCGAGCGCGACGCCGGGGAGCATGCCGTGCGCGAGCGCTTCACCGAGGAACGCCATCCCGCGCACGATCACCCACGTGCCGGCGATACCGCACAAGACGGCCACGAGCGACCCGCCCCAGAACGCGCGCTGCACGAACTCGAACGAGAACGGATCGGTGAAAAGGGACACGAGGCACGACCGTAGCGTTCATGAGAACGATTCTCAAACTCATATGATGGATGCCATGTCCCCCGCACACGCTTCCCTGCGCGGCATCCGCGTCGACTTCTCCGGCACCCGTGCCATCGACGACGTCGACCTCGACATCGCCCCGGCGGCCCTCACCGCGATCGTCGGCCCCAACGGCGCAGGCAAATCGACCCTCCTCGAGGTCCTGGCGGGCGCCCGGCGACCGACGGCAGGACATGTCGATGTCCACGGCCGCTCCCGCGCCTTCGTCCCGCAGCGCGCCGAAGTCTCCGATCGCCTCCCCCTGACGGTGCGCGAGATGGTCGCCGTGGGGACCTGGGGTCACCACGACCGTCTCCGACGCGGCTCAGCGAGGCGGCGCTCCGCCATCGACGACGCGATGGCCCGCCTGGACATCGCCTCTCTCGGACGGCATCCCCTCGCCTCCCTCTCGGGCGGTCAGCGCCAGCGGGCGCTCCTCGCGCAGGGGCTCGCGCGGGGAGCCGACCTCCTGCTCCTCGACGAACCCACCACCGGGCTCGACGCCCAGAGCGCCACCCTCATCCGCACGGCGATCGCGGACGAGACGCGGCGCGGGACGTCCGTCGTCTGCGTGAGCCACGACGACACGCTCATCGCGTGCGCGACGCATCTCGTGCGCCTCGAGGGCGGCCGCCTCAGAGCGTCGCGCGCGCCCGTGCGGTGACGCGGCGGAGCATCTCGGCGAAAGCACGCGACGCATCCGACGATTCCGCGTGGATGGCCGCCTGCGCCTCGACCTCGAAGCGGCGCAAAGCCGACCACGGCTCGGCGTTCAGGTCGATCTCCAGGTAGATGTGATTCACGCGACGATCCTCGACGTCGAGTTCGCGTCGCAGCACACCCCGCCCGACCAGGCGATCGACGAGCGTCGTGACGCCCGCCGAGGTCACGTCCAGGTGCTCACGGAGCAGAGAGGGACGGATGCCGGGATGAGCGCCGATACTGCGGATCGCACGCGCCTCGAGCTCACTGACACCGAGCGATTTTCGTGCCGTGATCAGGGCGTCTCGACCGGCGTCGACGTAGCCGTCGAGGGCCTCGATGAGGGCGGATGACGCGTCGGACACGGCCCCCTCCCCCCTGCGACCCCGGCTGGCCACTCTTCGAGCATATCCAGGCAGATGAATAATTCATGTACTTATTTAAATTTGTGAAATACCTGCTAAGTTAGCAGTTAGCCCCGCCCAACGACCCATTCGAAGGAGATCGCCATGGCCAAGCTTTACTACGGTTCCGACACCGCCCCCGTCACTCTGCCCGACCGCCTGCTGGGATACATCAAGGTGATCACCGCGACCAAACTGCGCCGCGGAGAATCTTTCACCCTGACCTGGTCCGGCGCCGCAGGCGAGACCGGCCGCTCCACGATCTGGCTCCAGCCGTCCATTCCCCTGCGCTTCGTCTTCGATTCCGCCGAGCCGGAACAGCTGAACGGTGAGTATCTGCGGGCGCTCGCCGACCAGTCCAACTCCGCGACCGGTCTGAACGTCGATGTGAGCACCTGGGAAACCGCCGAGGAGGCTGTCCGTACTCCGGCGCGGACCACCGCGTCGGCTCCGTCGCGTTCGTCGACGCGGTCCGTTCGCGCGGCCTGATAACGCACCTCTTCGCCGACCCGTTCCACCCGCCATAATGGCGGTGGGAGCGGGTCTTTCTCGTTCTCTCCGCAGAGACGAGGTGCCGTGCCGGTTCGCAAACTGCTCGACAAAGAGACGCTCGACCAGTGGCTCGACGAATTCCTCGCGCGCGGATACATGACCGGCAGTGAGATCCGCGTGCTCGAGCAGGATGACGACCAGGACCCCGACGCGGGTCTGATCGTCGTCGACCTCAGCCGCGCCAACACCATCAGCTACCTGCAGCCGGTCACCGGCGGCCAGGGCACCTGGAAGGTCACGATGGAGCCCCGCGAGTCGCTGATCGAGCTCGGCGCGGCCGACCTCGTCAACCTCGGCCACGAGGTGACCGTCCTGGGCTCGCTCCTCTGCTTCCTCGAGTCGAAGTCTCGCGTCCTCCTCGAGCAGGCGCGCTGAGGCGACCGCCCGGTGGCGGTCGTCACCCCGACCTTCGCGGCCACCTAGATGAGGTCGATGTATCCGCCCCCGAAGGGGTCGACGTCCCCGGGCCGCGTGAAGAAGTCCCACCTTGCGTCTTTGATGTCGGAGTTGACGTGCATCGTCCGGACGGAGATGGTCACCGGTGTGGTCGAGGTGAAGAGGATGCTGAGGCGCTCTCCTCCGTCCGCGGACACATCGACGAAGCCGCCGCCGTCGTGAACCGCCCGCGCGATGTCACGCTTGAGATCGACCATCGTTTCGAGGGGGGCCGAGCGCGTGAGTGACACCCTCGACCGTGATGTGGAGCCGTTCGATGGTGTGGGACAGATGGTGCACGGTAATCCGCACCGATGCTCGCGGGGTCGGGGTTGCGCGGCGTCTGCCGCCATGTACGAAGTGGATCCGCGCGATCACGCCAGGCCCATTCAAGCGAGTTCTCGATCGTCGGTCTCGCCGCGTCTCGGTGCTGTGTGGCGGCAGATCTCTGCCCCCCCGACGATCGAGTGCACAAATTCTTCTCAAAATCTCGAAACAAGTCTGTCTGTCATATTGAGCGGAAGAATTAAGACCCAATTCGAATAGTGAGAGTAGAATCAAAGACATGTGGCTCACACTCGTCATCCTGCTGGTCGCTTGGGCGGTGCTGACAATCGTGGGGTTCACGTTCGAGGGCCTGCTCTGGCTCGCCATTATTGGAATCGTGCTTTTCGTCGGAACTCTCATATTCGGGATTATTCGAACCCGAAATAGTCGACGTTCCACCTGATCGACAATCCGTCAGCGCGGCACAAAGCCCCAGAAAGGGGCCCTAGACCCATGACCACCGAAACACCCACCGCAGCACACCTCCCGGAGACCGCGCCCGCCCCCGTGACCTACCCGAACCCACTCGGGCTCATCTCCGTCCTCCCCGCAACACTGCCAACCGCTCTCGGCACCTTGGACGCGCCCGACACCTACCGGGTCGACGCGGTGTTTAATCGTCGTCCGCAGGCGGAAGAAGTCACCACACTGCAGGCGCCCGAGACAGCGGAAGCCCTCACCGAGGCCGGCTACCCGTCGGTCACCCTCCGCGTATCGGACCGGCGACTCGAAATCGCGAACACCAACCTCAGCGAACTCAAGAGCGGCCTAGCGACCTTCCTGGCGGACCATCTCGCCGCCATCACCGCACAGATCCGGAAGGAAGAACTCTCCGCGCAAACCAGGCTGATGGCCGCGGCGGACGCAGAAGGATCGCGCGCTGAAGCAGTCGCCCGCGAGGCCGAGCAGATCACATTCGACCGCACAGAGGACACGAGGTCCTGAGAGGTTACCCTCCGCGCCCTCGCGGCCTTCTCCGTGGAGGCTGATCGCTGATCGGTGCGCCCCATGAACAAAGAAAAGCCCCTGACGCGATGTGGACAACATCTTGTCAGGGGCTTTCTTGCGGTGGTGGCGAGTGAGGGATTCGAACCCCCGAATGCAATGCAGTCTGATTTACAGTCAGATCCCTTTGGCCGCTTGGGTAACTCGCCGAGTGCGCACCCGCCCGGCTTTGGCAGTCGACCGGAGGCGCGA
>Ga0308171_1000420_pt1 | contig 95395 bp, 84 predicted proteins | sample PhyGR1_FD_202135 | JGI IMG/M metagenome (GOLD analysis project Ga0308171, IMG submission 202135) | Phyllosphere microbial communities from UC Gill Tract Community Farm, Albany, California, United States - DLSLSG.R1 | ecosystem: Host-associated > Plants > Phyllosphere > Unclassified | place: USA...
CATGAGGCGACATCTCCTCTTCTGTTGACCTGAAGCCCAACAGTTTCGCAGGCGAAATAGTCACGCTTCTTACGAGCGCGTTGCGCTATTTCTCAAAGGTTAAGTCTCAGGTATAGGGTTAAAGCGGTGATAACGCGTTAACTGAACGTTATGCTTAGTCATCCGAATATAACATTCTCGCATCTGAATTAAACATTAGTTTATTTTTTAAATGCAGAAATGATTCAGCATAAGAATTAATCATCACGATGCGTGGCGTATTAGCGGTTTTTTAGAGGGAAGTCAGTGAGTTAACTGAAAAGCTATGTTGCGGAAAAGCCCCATGCTGGTGCAGGTCCGTAAAGGATGTGAACAGTGCGGAATTATTTAATTAGCTGAAATTTAGCGATTTATTATGCAGTGAGGAATAACAGGAATCGGGGTGAGAGCGCCTGAACAGGCGCTTGTGTAAAAATAATGTTACATTTTTGTGAGTCTGAAAATGCGCGCGCACCGGCGCACGCATCGGATTCACTTATGACTGATTCGCGCTGGCAGGCAGCTTTTTCAGACTTATCGCTATGCGGTTATAGGTGTTCATCAGACCAATCGCGATGTTCAGATCGACAATCTCCTTTTCACTGAAGTGAGCTGTCAGTGCGTTATAGCAATCGTCTGGCGCGCCCTGCTGAGCAATCAGCGTCAGGCATTCAGCCCAGTGAAGAGCCGCCTTCTCTTTATCACTGAATAGCGTGCCGGATTCATGCCAGACCTGGGTCAGTACGATCTTATCCAAGCCCATGCCCGCTTTATTCAGCGCTTTGGTATGCATATCAATGCAGTAGGCGCAGCCGTTAATCTGCGATATGCGCAGGAACAGCAGTTCCAGTAAAGTGAGCGGCAGATCGGTTTGTGCAAGATAACTGTAAACGCCGCCCAGCGCTTTCATGCCTGCCGGTGCTGCACTGTGAAAATCGATACGTTCGCTCATCTTATTGCCTCCTGGGGTTGATAAGGCGATTTTCGGCTTTTCAATGGAGCAGATAAAGTGCCAAAAAATGAGAGTCTGACTGGTCCATCGCCGCTTTCTGTGCTGACACTGCAGCGCGGAACATCCCGCGGTCTCAGCGAACAGCTGCGGCAGCTGATTGAACAGGCGATTGGTGAAGGGCGCTTACAGCCCGGCGCGCGTCTGCCCTCCTGCCGCGATCTGGCCGCGCAGCTCGGTGTGGCGCGCGGCACCGTTCGTGCCAGCTATGACATGCTGGTTGATGGTCAGTTTCTGCAGGCCAGAGGCGCGGCGGGCACCTTTGTCAGCACATTACCGCCGTTAAAACCGGCCAGTGCCAGTCCTGAACGCCCGTTGCCGGAGGGTATAGAAGAGTTTGAAGCGCCACCGCTGACCTTTCAGATGGGCATTCCGGCCAGCGATGCGTTCCCGGCCAAAGTCTGGCTGCGCATCCTGCAGCGTCAGGCGCGCATGCAGGTCAGCAGACCGGCCAGCTATCCCGATCCGCGCGGTAGCTTAGCGCTGCGTCAGGCGCTGGTGGCCTATCTGGCGGTGGCGCGCGGCCTGCGCTGTCAGGCGGACCAGATCATTATCACCAGTGGCTATGCGGGCGCGATGGGTCTGATTGGGCTGGCGATGGATTTTCAGGGCAAAACGGCCTGGCTGGAAGATCCCGGATTCTGGGTGGCACGTCGCGCAGTCGAAGCGCTGCGTGTTACGCCGGTTGCCGTGCCGGTTGATGCCGAAGGGTTGCAGGTGGAGGCCGGTATTGCCCGCGCGCCGGAGGCCGCTTTCGCGCTGGTCACACCGGGACAGCAGGCACCCCTTGGCATGACAATGAGCCTCGCGCGCCGCCATGAATTGCTGAACTGGGCCAGCCGCGAGCAGCGCTGGATTATCGAAGATGACTATCTGGGTGAGCTTCAGCCCGGCAATCGCGCCGCACCAGCACTGGCAGCGCTCGACAGCGAAGGGCGGGTGCTGCACATCGGCACTTTCAGCAAGACGCTGACGCCGCAACTTCGGCTCGGATTTATGGTGGTTCCGCCCGCACTGGCGACGCGCTTCGGGGAGGTCTGCGCGTTACTTTCGCCCGCATCCTCAGGGTTGCTGCACAACGCGGTGGCGGAGTTTCTGCGGGAAGGTCACTTTATGCGGCATCTGCGGCGCATGAAGCGCGTCTATCATGAGCGACTGGAACAGATGATCGCGGCGCTCCATCCTCACTTTCCCGACCTGCAACGCGCCGGGCTGGCGGTAATTGTCCGCTTACCCGCCGGTACGCCGGATGAGGTGATTGCGCAGCAGGCGGTAGAGTGGGGCATGGCGCCCTCGCCGCTGTCGATCTGGTATCAGCAGGCCGATCAGCACGGTGCGGGTCTGGTGCTGGGGGCGGCACATCTGCCGCGTGAAGGTTATGCGCGCAGCGCCGAACGACTAAAAGCGCTGGTCAATGCGCAGGCGATCAGCCCCTGAACCAGCGACGCCAGACAAAGCGGATAACAAAAAACTCTATGGTGCCCAGCAGCAAAAACCAGACGCAAAACACCACCGTGTAAAGCTGATTCAGATCCTGCAAATGGAACATCTGCAACAGATGCTGCGCCACGGTCACGCTAAAGGCGGGCGCGGGCAGCAGTAGTGCTGAGAGAAAACCCAGCAGCAGAATGCCGCCAGGCACGATCAACGTCTCAAAAGGGTTATTCATAACCGGTATCCCCTATTTATCAGCCCGGCATTCTCCGGTAATCGGCGACACGGTTCAATGGTGGCGTGCGGCAATACGCCCATCCGGGGCGTTGCAGGGCAAAGGAAAGGGTCAGAAAAGGCTTTAGCACCATCGACTTAGCGCGATTCATAGCGAATGATAAGAGTTATAGCCTTTGCTATACTTAAATCCCTGATTTTACTGTCTTTTTATCTGTGCCTTTGCGTGGTAGACTGCGCCCACTTTTTCATAACTGAACACTTTGTGTGGTGAATTCAGCGTGAATTGCCGCTTTTTCGCCCCAGGTGAATAAATCATGACCTTTATTGCCACTTTAATTCTTGCGCTGGGTATGTCGATGGACGCGTTTGCTGCTGCACTGGGCAAAGGTGCCACATTGCATCGTCCTGGTTTTAAAGAAGCGCTGCGTACCGGTCTGATCTTCGGCTCTATTGAAGCACTGACCCCACTGATTGGCTGGGCACTTGGCCTGGCTGCCAGCCGTTACATCATGGCGTGGGATCACTGGGTTGCCTTCACTCTGCTGGCGTTTCTGGGTGGCCGTATGATGATGGAAGGTTTCCGTCAGACTGCTGTCGCAGAACCCTGCGAAGCCCCGCAAAGCCATGGCTTTATGGTCCTGGCGACCACTGCCGTTGCGACCAGCCTGGATGCGCTGGCGGTCGGTGTCGGTCTGGCTTTCCTGCAGGTGAATATCATCACCACCGCGCTGACCATTGGTGCCGCCACCACGGTGATGGCGACGACCGGCGTATTAGTCGGGCGCTTTATCGGTCCGGTACTCGGCAAATGGGCGGAAGTGCTGGGTGGCGTGGTGTTAATCGCCGTTGGCTCCACCATTCTGTTGCAGCATCTCGGCTATACCGCCTAGGGCTTTTGCACATAAAAGCGGCATTTTTGTGATCTGGTTCAAATTTATTTGCTGTTAAAACGCACAGCGGCTATACTTTTTCGGTATATCTTCAACTAAATTTGAATCAGGTATTTCATGAAACGCATTCTTAAACACGTGTTCCGCGCTTACGTTGAGACGTTCAAACACGTACCGCCGGGTGCCATGTACTAAGCACCCCGCAAGAAACCCTCGATAATCGCGGTCAGGGATCGACCTGTGATTATCACCTTCTCTGTTTTTTCTGTCCTTGCTTCTGCTGATTTAAACCCGCGTTTTGGCACTTCTGGTGCATCTTATTTGTGTGCCTCCTCTCGCCATTCAGCCATCTGAGCGTTTAAATGGTTAAAATAAATAAGCATATACATTGCTAAATTATTATCGCTATGTCTTAATGCGTCATCGGTTTGGAACACAGACCTTATGAAAGCAGTTTTAGTAAAGTAGTCTTCAGTTCAAGTGTTATCCACAGATATCCTTCTTCGAAAGCCTCCTCCTAAGTGCCCAATAAGTAAATCTCTAACTACAGGCCATCTTCGCCGCTCTTAGTGGCTAATCGATTAAGGAAATATCTATGTCTGACAAAATGACTGGTTTAGTAAAATGGTTTAATTCTGATAAAGGTTTTGGCTTTATCACTCCCGATGACGGCAGCAAAGATGTCTTCGTGCATTTCTCTGCTATCCAGGGTGATAACTACAAAACGCTTGATGAAGGTCAGAAAGTCTCCTTCACCATTGAAAATGGCGCTAAAGGCCCTGCAGCTGGCAACGTCACAGCGCTGTAAGCCGCGCTCATTATCAGCGACGCCTACAATAGCGATGAAGACATTAGTCTGAGCAGATAAGCACTGCTGATAATAAAATAAACCCGCCCAGTGCGGGTTTTTTATTGCCTGAAATCGTTGACTCAGGTCCTCTGCGTAAACGCAGACATAAAAACACTGGCTCTCATGTCCGCTTCTCGCTCACAGCGTACACACATCATTCACTGCCGTCCTTGCCCTCCCGCTTACATCAGACAGACCCTCCGCCAGAGTTCACCCTCCGCAACTCCCCAACCCATCATTAACCCGCTTCTAACCCGATCCCGTCCTACACTGAATTATTCTCCCCAAACCAGGAGCAGCGGATGATCCAGAAGCATCGACGAAAACAGGCAGCGATTGTGGCAGGCGTGGGATTAGGTGTGGCGGCTACGCTTTGGGGTATGAAACGCTGGCAGGCGCTGAAACAGACGCCGCCGGTGTCACCGCGCAGTCATCACGCCGGGCTGGCGGGTTACTTTCAGCAGGTAGGTGACTGGCGCATGTTTACCCGCGTCACGCCCAATGAGGATAAGGGATTGCCGGTAGTACTGGTTCACGGTCTGGTGATGTCGGGCCGGGCGATGGAGCCGCTGGCACTGGCGCTGGGTCGCGACTATCACGTGCTGGTGCCGGATCTGCCCGGTTTTGGTGCCAGCATGCTGCCACCTTCCGCACCGATCATGACGGTGGATCAGCAGGCGGAAGCCCTCTGGCTCTGGCTGCAGCACAACGGTTTTCAGCGTGCTATCTGGGTGGGCAACGCTTTTGGCTGCCAGATTCTGGCCGCGCTGGCGGTGAAATATCCGCAGGCGGTGGCGGGGCTGGTGCTGCAGGGGCCGACGGTGGATCGCCATGCGCGCAGTCTCACACGTCAGTTGTGGCGCAGCTGGCGCAACACCGGACTGGAGGCGCACCGTTCGCCGGGTTCGCTGGCGCGCATCGACTATGCCAAAGCGGGGTTGTGGCGCGCGTTTGGTACGCTGCGTGTCATGATGCGCGACCACATCGAGCATCGCCTCACTTATATCAACGCGCCGACGTTACTGTTGCGTGGCTCGCGCGATCCGATCTGCCCGGCGCGCTGGCTGGATGAGCTTGCCGCACTGATGCCGCGCAGTGAGCGCCTGACGCTGCGCGACGGCACCCATACGCTGCATTACGTCTATCCGTGGAGTTTCTGCAACGCCATCCGCCCCTTCCTGGCGCGCATTCAGCAGGAGAATCAGCATGAGTAAACCGCCCAAGGGCATCGCCCGTTTTGATTCTGCCGCCGCCATGCTGCTGGCGCTGGCGAATGCGCTGCACGATCGCCCCTTTGCCAGTCCGAGCCAGTCGCCGACGCTCGACCGGCTGCTGCCCTCGCTGAATCGTCTGCCGACCGGGCTGCGTGAGTGGGGCTATGCGCTGGGTGGCATGGCCGAGGGCATCAGCCTGCGGCAGGCGGGCGAACTGGATATAGAAGGCATCGCGGAATGGATGGTGAGTGAGTATCCACAACAGGATTATCCGGCGGCCTTTATCGGTTCGTCGAATGGCGCGCTGGTGCATCTGGCGTCGGCGATGAACGTGCCGTGGCTGCCGCAAACCTTCCTCTGTCCGGTTCGGGCCGCCAGCAACGATCCGGATGATGCCCAGGCGAGTTTTGAGCAGGGCAAAGAGGTGGCCGCCGCGCTGCTGGCCGCCTGGCCACGGCTGGCCGTTCACCACATGCACGATCCGAATCAGGATCGTCTGATGCTCGATCAGATGCGTTATTTCCGGCTGAAACTGCGTGAACTGCCGCTGGCCTTCAACGAATTTCTGATGGGGAGCCTGCCCGCCGGTTCCACGCTGTTTATCAATCACTGCACCCAGCAGTGGCCGGTGACGCGCACCAGCGATCGCTCGTTCTTTCAGTTCGGTGCGCCGGGCGGGGCCAGCGAAAAAGAGTTTATGCAGGGTGGTCCGCGCGTGGCGGAATATCTGGCGCGCTATGGCGTTGATCGGGAGCGCTGGACACCGCCAGCCATCACCGACCGGGTGCCGGAAGCGGAGTGGGGACTGGATGGCTATCTGATTGCGCCGCTGAAAAAGCTGGCCGAAGCGCAGAACTGGAAGCTGATGGAGATTCGCTATGAAGACCCGGAAGCGATGAGTTATGTGGTGGCGGAGATCTACCGCGACTGGTATCTGGCGGCGGGCATTTTACCGACCCGGCTAACGGTGGACAGCTTCCTGCTGATGGATCCGTGGTGTACGCAGCAGCAGCAGTCGATTCCATTCTGGCTGAGCTTCAGCAGCGAATCCTCGGCGTCAGCGCTGCAACGCTTCCTCGAAAAACAGCCGCCGTTCCGTAACATCGACATGATGCTCTTTTCTCACGGCACCGACAGTATCGGGCTGGCGGAGATTGATCGCTGGCGGGGGCTGCTGTCCCATGCGCGTGATGAGGGGGTCTTAATCGGCGTGGATGAAGAGCGATATCCGCGTGACTTTGCGACGTTTGCCCGCTTCGACTCGGCGCTGCGTGAACGGGCACCGCTGTTGCCACCGCCACCTGCGCTGAGCGCGGAGAAGGTGATGACAGGTATTCAGCGTTACGGTGCGAAACATGGAGTCACCCTGACGGCGCTGACGTAAACGCCGCGCCGTCAGCCGTGATTATTCGCCGTCGGTGATCGGCTGGCGCACCAGCAGCAGGTAGGCGAGTGCGCCAACCAGCGTGACGCAGGCACAAATCATCAGCGCCAGGCTGAACGATTTGGTGGTGTCGAGCACCCAGCCGGTGATGACTGGCGCGAACGAGGCGAAGATAAAGCTGGCGAAGTTCTGGATGCTGCCGACCGAGGCGGTCATGCGCGCAGTCACGTTGGCGTGAATCAGTCCCCAGCACGACGTGCCGGCAAAGTGGATGCAGAACAGCGCCATGCCAATCAGCGTCACGGCGCTGGTGGTATCCGTCGCGCGGGTTACCACGGCGGTGAATCCGGCGGACAGCAGCATGCCACTGACGATGCAGACTTTACGGGTTTTCACTGCGTTAAAGCCGCGACGCACCAGCGAGTCGACCACATAGCCATTCAGCAGCATGCCCGCCGCACCAAACAGGAACGGAATCGCCGCCAGCAGGCCGGTGCTTTTCAGATCGAGGTGATAGGTGGACTGCAGGTAGCCCGGCAGCCAGGCGATATAGAGCCAGGCAGTGTAGTTAATGCCGCTGAAGCCAATCATCATCCCCCACATGGTGCGCTGCTTAAACAGGCCGCGCCACTCTTTGAAGCTGATCGGCTCTTTACGCGACGCCACACTGCCCGCCTGCAGATAGTGGATCTCTTCGGCGCTCAGGGTGTTGTTGTCGCGGTCGCGGTAAATCATATACCAGCCGATAGCGAGGAACATGCCCAGGATACCGATGGTGACAAACATGCCGCGCCAGCCCATTACCAGCATCATCGCGGCCAGAATCGGCGGTGCTACGGACAGTCCAATCATCGAAGCCGCATTAAACATCCCCATCGGCATGCCGCGATCTTTAATGTTGAACCAGTCGTTGATCACTTTCACGCCGCACGGGTTCATCGGCGCTTCGCCAATCCCCAGGCCGATGCGCACCAGGATGAACTGGGTGAAGTTATGCACCAGACCGGAAGCAGCCTGGAACAGCGACCAGATGAACATGCCGATACCGAGCATAATGCGCGGTCCTTTGCGATCCAGCAGCGCGCCACACGGCAGCTGCGCCAGGCCATACGCCAGCGAAAAGGCGGAGAGCAGGAAGCCGATTTCGGTGGCGCTCAGCCCCATCTCATCGCGGATGGTCATATTCGCGACCGACAGCGAGCTGCGATCCAGATAGTTGATGATGGCCGCGAACAGCAACAGCAGCATTGCCGTAATCTGCACCTTGCGGATGCGCGGTGAACGCACCACGTCGCTGCGCATTGGCACGAAATCCTGGTCTGGTGGCGTGTCGCCGGTCACGCTGTCGCGGCCGGTTACTGAGGTCTTTTCCATTGCACTCTCCCGAAACTGGGTACTTATCGTTATGGTGAGAAGGGGTCTGCGCGCAGCGGCAAAAGGCCGCCGTGACGTTGCAGTCGAGACTAAGAGCAAAGGGTTAAGGATGTTGCAAAGATGTTTCTGAATCGTGCGGGAGCTAATGCTTTGTGGTTTTTAATCGGTTTTTAATTGTACTGGCCGATTGAGCGCACCATCGAGGTCTTGGCGGTCGCCAGATGGTTATGTAATGCGCAGAGCGCGTCGATATCCTGACGGCCAATCAGCGCGGTCAGAATCGCCATATGCTCCTCCAGCGCCACGATATTGCGCTGCTTGAGATCGCTTTCATCCCACTGATAATGCGAGTGAAAGATCACCGAGATAATCTCCAGCGACTGATTGAAAAAGGGGTTATTGGCGGCGGATAAAATCAGCGAATGCATCTGGCGGTCCAGCGCAGCAAAGTGGCGATAGTTACTGGCGATGGTGTCGCGCATCGATCGGTGGCGATCCAGAAGATCCCGCGCCTGCACCCAGCGTTCATCGCTGGCGGGCAGATTAAGAAAGCGGCTCAGGGCGTGGGTTTCCAGCATCTCGCGCAGTTCAAACAGCTTCTCGGCGTAGTCCTGCGTAAATTTTTTCATACGCCACTGGCCGCGTTTCACCGGCTCCAGCAGGTCATAGCGCATGAAGCGAAGCAGAAATTCGCGCACCACCACCGGACTGACTTTCACCTGCTGCGCCAGTTGCAGCTCGCTGAAGGTATCGCCGGGCACCAGCTGCCGCTGGTTAATCATATTAAAAAACATCTGCTCAAAGTGGCTGGCCTGCTGCTCTATCGGCGGCGTTAAGGCGCTAAAACTGTCTTCTTCGCGCGGATCGCGCACGATAACGTAGGTGTGATCGACTTTATCCAGCACGCCGCACTGATGCAGATAGTGCAGGGTATGGCGCACGGTGGTCCGGCTGATATTGAACATCTCGGCCAGTGCAGCCTGTGGGGGAAGGGGCGAACGAATGTGATGCTGAGCAATACTCTCCAGCATCTGGTTGATGACGTTCTGACGCAAATTCTGGCTGCGACTCATCGGACTCTCCGGTTTTTTATGCATTAAAAACCATTCAAAGCCCAAAAAAATCGCCGTGCTTCACACTTCCCGCAAACGAACGCCGCGCGACGAGCAGGATTCGCCATAACTGCCTGCAGGACAACCGGAGAATCACCATGACAACAATGAAAGCACTGGTCATCGCTGAACCACGTAAGATGGTCTGGGCCACCCGCGACACCCCCGAGCCTGCCGCTGGCGAGGCGCTGATTAAAATCCTTACCGCCGGGATCTGCGGCACTGACATTCACGCCTGGTCCGGCAATCAGCCGTTCTTCAGCTATCCACGGGTGCTGGGCCATGAAATCTGTGCCGAAGTGGTGGCGCTGGGCCGTGGCGCTGAGGGTTTTCAGCCGGGCCAGCGGGTCGCGTTAATGCCCTACATCTCCTGCCTGCGCTGCGACGCCTGCCAGAGCGGCAAAACCAACTGCTGTGAGCAGATCTCGGTGATTGGCGTGCATCAGGATGGCGGTTTCTGCGACTACTTAACCGTGCCGGTCAGCACGCTGCTGGCGGTGGATGAGGTAGCACCGGAAGCGGCCGCGCTGATTGAGCCGTTTGCCATCAGCGCCCATGCCGTGCGTCGCGCCGGAATTGTGGCGGATGAGCAGGTGCTGGTGGTCGGTGCGGGACCGATTGGACTGGGTGTGGCCGCCATTGCCGCCGCCAGCGGCGCACAGGTGGTGGTGGCGGATACCAGCGAATTTCGTCGCCAGCATGTCGCTGACCAGCTCGGGCTGGCAGCACTGAATCCGGCTGATGAGGCGTTTTACAGCGCGCTGCGCGAGCAGTTTGGTGGCCGTCTGGCGCTGAAAGTAATCGACGCCACCGGCAGCCCGGCAGCGATGAACAATGCGGTCAACCTGATGCGGCACGGCGGTACGATTGTCTATGTCGGCCTGCACAAAGGCGATCTGGTCATTCCGGACAGCGAATTCCACAAAAAAGAGACCACGCTGATGGGCAGCCGCAACGCCACCCGCGAAGATTTTGACCGGGTGAGTGCGCTGATGGCCAGCGGCCAGCTGCGCGCCGAAATGATGCTGAATCACCATCTGGCGTTCTCCACGCTGGATGAAACCTTCGAGTCGCAGATCATCAACAACCGCGAACTGATTAAAGGCGTGATTCACTTCGACCAGTAGCGCGGTCAGCCAGCGCTTCAGGGCGCGGTGAGGGTCTCAAAGAAGTGCGCCCGCACCGCGTCCGCGTCCACACCGAGCGCAATACGCTGGGCAGGCAGACCGGCAAACGGATCGGCCCGGGATGCCAGCGCGCTCAGTTTACGCACCGTCTGACCGCAGGCGATGCCCTCCGTGATCACCCGCAGCGGGCTTTCAGTGAGGGTAAAGGCCTGCGGCAGCGTCAGCCACGCCACCGCCAGGGTATCGTGCAGCGCCATTCCCTCGAATCCCTCTTTCTCCAGACTGTAAGCCAGGTAAGGGCGACAGATAGCGCTCAGCACCGGCTGGTTCAGACGCTGAACCTCTTCGCCGCTGATCAATACCTTGTGCGTGACATCCAGCGGGATCACCACCACGTTGAGCGCCGAGGCGAGCACCTGATCGGCGGCGTGCGGATCTTTCCAGATATTAAATTCGCTGAAGGGCGTGACGTTACCGCTGTGGCCGTCGGTGCCAAACGCGCCGCCCATAATCACCAGCTCTTTCACCAGCGGAATAATATCCGGCGCCTGATTAATGGCCGTGGCGATATTGGTCAGCGGACCAATCGCCACCAGAGTGATCTGATGCGGCTGCGCCCGCACGCTGTCGATAATAAACTGCACCGCGCCAGGCGCCTCATCGCTGAAAGCATTATCAAACGCATCGCCCAGCCCATCTTCACCGTGCAGCCTGGCGGGCGCAGAGGGTGCCAGCGCCAGCGGCCGTGAACAGCCGCGCCAGACCGCCGCGTTAATCGCCATTTTGTCGCAAAACAGCCGGGCATTTTTCACCGCCTGACCCACCGCCACATTACCAAAAACCGTGGTAATCCCCAGCAGATGCTGCGTCCGCGCCGCATAGGCCAGCGCAAAGGCATCATCCACGCCGATATCAGTATCAAAAATCAGGGTACGCATAGGGTCTCCGCAACGGGCTGTAAACCATCAGCATTACCCCGTCAGCGGGCAGGGCGTCAAGCGATTCAGCCGCCACCAGCACACGCTTGCCAGCCTGAAACGGGCGTCGTATTATCAGCCGCTCAAGGTGATGGCGTGCCACCTTTCCCAACCGCCGGTGGGCTTAACACCGGCTGATGACGCCTGACACTCAATCCTTTCGCGGGAGCTGAGGTGTCAGGCGCAGTTTATCTCTGCCTCTCCCCTCAGCCCGGCATTACTCTGTAATCAGGAGCAAGACATGTTTAAACCGTTACTGGCTGTGGTGATCGGCGGCTCTGCTGGCTGTGTTCTGCGCTGGCTGTTCGCGATGCGCTTTAATGCGCTCTTTCCCAACCTGCCGCCTGGTACGCTGCTGGTGAATCTGATCGGCGGTCTGGTGATTGGCGGCGCGATGGCCTGGTTTGTCCGCCATCCGGAGATCGACCCGATCTGGAAACTGCTGATCGTCACCGGACTCTGCGGCGGGCTGACCACGTTCTCCTCGTTCACCGCGGAACTCATGGGACTGCTGCAGGCAGGGAAATATCTCTGGGGGATGGCGATCGTGCTGGTGCATGTGATCGGCTCGCTGCTGATGGCGTTTGCCGGTTTCGCGCTGGTCACGCTGCTGGGCTGACCCGGCGAATCGGCGCTTGTCATAACGCTTAAGAGGTAGATACTGTTTCAGGTTTTACGCCCGCGCTGCGCTGTGCGGGCGGGCGTAATGCTGAACGTCACCGATTATTCCGGACGATTAAGGAGCCGAGCAATGCGAACCAATTCCACCTTCCTTAACCTGGTGTTGTTAAACGGTGAACCCGGCCAGAAATTACAGGCGGCGCGTGACGCCGGTTTTGATCAGGTCGAGATCTGGCGCGAGGATGTTGACGCAAACGCGGGCGGCGCGGCGGCCCTGGCGGAGATTGCCGTCTTAAAGGGACCCGGCTTTATCAATCTGCAGGTGCTGCGCGATTTTACCGGCGCACCGGGTGCGCTGCGCGGAAAGAAGCGTGAGGAGCTGCGCGAGTTTATCCGGATCGCTCAGGCGCTGGGCTGCGACACCATTCAGGCACCGGCCAGCACCCGCGAGGATTGCTGTGCAGATCAGATTGATGATGACCTGCGCTGGATGGCCTCTGAAGCCGCACGCTACAACATGCGCATCATGTATGAGCCGATGGCCTGGTGCAGCGTGGACAACACGCTGCCGCTGGCGTGGCAGCGACTGCAGCGGCTCGACCAGCCCAATATCGGACTGGTGGTGGATCTGTTCCACATCTGCGCGCTGGGTGGCGACGCCTCGCATCTGGACGGCATTCCCGCCGACCGCATTTATGAAGTGCAGTTGTGTGATATGGCCGCCGTTCCCGCTCAGGATAAGCAGAGCCTGATGGCGATGGCAAAGCATCAGCGTCTGCTGCCCGGCGATGGCATTATCGACGTTGAACGCTTTGTCGATAAGCTCAAAAGCGCGGGCTATCAGGGGCCGGTAGGAATCGAAGTCTTTAATGATGCGCTGAAACGCCTGCCGCCGGACGTGGCTGCGCGTCATGCCTGGCAGGCGTTAAAGCGTTGCTGGGGTTAATCCTGTAAGCACTGCCCGATAAACGCGGCGGCGTGCATGGCACCCTGGGCTGAGATGGTGTGGCCGGTGGCGGGTTCAAAGCGCGCGTCGACCGGCACCGAAGCGGCTCTGAGCCGTGCGGCGGCAGATTCGCTCTCCTGCCACGGAATGACCTCATCGGCCTGACCGTGAATCAGCAGCGCGGGCACATGAGCCTGCGGCGTTAATTCACCGTCAACCGCCAGACGACCCGAGAAGGCGACCACACCCGCCAGCGGATAACGCCCAGAAGCCAGTGCATCCAGCGCCATGATCGACCCCTGAGAGAAGCCCACCAGCACCACATCCTGCCAGCGGTCGGCGAAGCCGTGCTGCGCGACAATCTCGCTCAGCGTCGCATCAAACGCCGCCCGCGCGGCCCGTACCCGGCCCGGCCGGTTCTCTGGCGTCACGTCCGCCAGGCTGAACCACTGCCAGCCAAAACCGGCGGGAAAACGTTCAGGTGCATTGGGTGAGGCAAAAATCACATCCGGCAACAACGTCGCCCAGTGACGGCCAATCGGAGCCAGATCGTCGCCGTTACTGCCTACGCCATGCAGAAAAATCACCAGTGCTTTTGCCATCATTGCTCCTTTAGCTTGCGCCCTTATAAATTGTATTCACTCATATCCGGGCCAGCCGGAACGATCCCGTTCGGGTTCAGCGCCTTGATTGAGTAATAACCCTGTTTGATGTGATCGATATTGACCGTTTCACGCACGCCAGAGACCGACAGCATGCTCTTAAGATAGCGATTCAGCAGCGTATAGTCGCGTATCCGGCGCAGGTTGCATTTGAACAGGCCATGATAGGCGACGTCAAAGCGAATCAGGGTCACGAACAGGCGAATATCGGCTTCCGTCAGCCGTTCACCCAGCAGGAAGGTGCGGCCATCGCCGAGCAGGGCCTCCAGTTCATCGAGCTGGCTAAAGACATCGTTAAATGCCTGCTGATAGCTGATCGCGGTCGTGGCGAATCCAGCGCGATAAACACCGTTATTCAGACGCGGATAGAGGCTCTCATTCAGCGCATCAATCTCCGCACGCAGCGCGGCGGGGTAGAGGTCAATGTGGTTATCGGCCAGGTTGCCAAAGCCGCTGTTAAACATGCGCACGATGTCAGCGGACTCGTTGTTAACGATGGTGCCGGTTTTCTTGTCCCACAGCACCGGCACGGTGGCGCGGCCGGTGTAATCGGGCACGACGCGGGTATAGATTTCATGCAGATATTGCGCGTTGTTCAGCGGGTCCGGCTGCGAACCGGGAAAATTGCCAAAGCGCCAGCCCTGGGCACCGAGCTGCGGCTCCACCACCGTCACGCTAATCAGCGACTCCAGCCCTTTGAGTTTACGGGCCATCAGGGTGCGGGATGCCCACGGGCAAATCAGCCCCACATAAAGATGGTAACGATCGGGTTCGGCCGCGAATTCAGTGGAGCCATCGCTGCTGATAAAATGCCGGAAGCCGGACGTCTGACGGACGAAGCCGCCCTGTTTATCGGTAGCCTGCACCGGATGCCAGTCACTACTCCATTTGCCTTCTACTAACATTGTGCGACTCCTCTGTGATGAGAGACGCAGCTTAACTGATGCCGAAACAGCTGATAATCCGGTCACGAAGACAATCATTTATTCCATTATGGAAGAAATCACGCCAGCGGAAAGTGGGTGAAATGCGTCACCAGAAAGTCGATCAACAGGCGAGCCCGGTGTGCCAGATGGCGGGCAGGCGGATAAACCGCAAACAGGCCCAGCGGCGGCGTCCCGACGTTCTCCAGCAGCCGGACAATCTCACCACGTTGCAGCGCCGGAGCCGCAATAAAACCGGGCAGACGCGCAATGCCTAATCCGGCGACGGCGGCCTGCAGGCAGGCTTCGGTGTTGGCGAAGCGCAGACGGCCGCGCACCGGTACGGTAACTATCTCGTTGCTGCCGTCGCCGCTGGCAAACGGCCAGTGCCAGGGATCGCGAAAGTTGGTGTCGATAATGCACTGATGCTGATCCATGTCACGCCAGTGCTGCGGCGTGCCGAACTGCTCCAGATAGACCGGCGAAGCGGCGATGCGCACATGCACCTCACCCAGCTTGCGTGCCACCAGGCTGCTGTCGCTGAGGGTGCCGATACGGATCGCCATATCAAAGCCTTCATCAACAATGTTCACGGCCCGGTCTGAAAAGCTCACATCCAGTTCGATCAGCGGATAGCGCCGGGCAAACGCCACCAGCACCTGGGAGAGCACCGCCGTGCCAAAGGAGCCGGGCGCGCTGATTTTCAGCCGGCCGGTCGGTGTGGTGGCGCTTTCCCGCACGCTGGCATCCAGCGCCTCAAAGGCATCGAGCAGGTTTTTCACCCGCTCATAATAGCTGCGCCCGACATCGGTGGGCGACAGGGCGCGCGTGCTGCGCTTGAACAGCTGGACGCCGAGCTGCTGCTCCAGCTTTGAAACCAGCTTGGACGCCTGACTGCTGCTGGTGCCCAGACGTAACGCCGCCGCCGAAAAGCTGCCGGTTTCCAGCACCGTGACAAACATCCGGTCACAATCGAGTCGATCCATGGCGATGTCCTGTGGAGGTAAAGTGGCAGTATAGGGGCTGCGGCCAGGCGTTGCAGCCTTCACTTTGCGTGCCTTAACCCTTTCGCTGGCGGGGAAAACCTGCTTGACTGACTCTCTGCCCGACGTTCTCTGGAGTATTTCATGTCGCTGATTCACCTGACGTCACTGGCGGAGATCCCGGCCGCCGAGTGGGATGCGCTGTTGCCTGATGACCAGCCGTTTTTACGCCACGCCTTTCTGCTGACCTTAGAAGAGAGTGGCAGCGTGCGGCCCGAATCCGGCTGGCAGCCTGATCACCTGCTGTGGCGGGAAAATGGTGAGACCCGCGCCGCGCTGCCGGGCTACCGCAAACGCCACTCGCAGGGCGAATATGTCTTTGATCATGCCTGGGCGGATGCCAGTCAGCGTGCCGGGATCCGCTACTACCCGAAATGGCTGGGGGCGATTCCCTTCAGCCCGGTCAGTGGCGCACGCCTGCTGGGTGACACCTCCGCTGCGGCACAGCTGCTGTCGGTCCTGCCGGAGAGCCTGTTGCAGCACGGGTTAAGCGGCGCACACATCAACTTTACCGATGCGCAGGCTAACCAGCTGCTGGCCGATCAGCCCGACTGGCTGTCCCGGCTCGGCTGTCAGTATCACTGGCATAACCGTGGCTACCGCGATTTTCAGGACTTCCTGGACACGCTGATGTCGCGCAAGCGCAAACAGCTGCGTAAAGAGCGTGAGCAGGTGGCGCAGAGCGGCTTTGAGTTTGACCGCTATCGCGGCTGTCAGCTGCGCGAAGATCAGTGGGATTTTGTCTATACCTGTTACGCCAACACCTATGCGGTGCGTGGTCAGCGGCCCTATCTGACGCGCGACTTCTTCAGCCTGCTGGCGGAACGGATGCCGCAGAATATTGTGGTGGTAATCGCCCGCTTACAGCAGCAACCGGCGGCGATGGCTTTCTATCTGCGGGACAGCCACTCGCTCTATGGCCGCTACTGGGGCTGTCTGGCGGAGTTTGACCGGCTGCACTTCGAAACCTGTTTCTATCAGGGGATGGATTTAGCCCTTGATGAAGGGCTGACGCGCTTTGATGCGGGTGCGCAGGGCGAGCACAAACTGGTGCGCGGTTTTGAGCCGCAGATCACCCACTCCTGGCACTATCTGCTGCATCCCGGCCTGCGCGATGCCGTGGCAGATTTTCTGGTGCAGGAGCGGGAAGGCGTACGCGGCTGGGCGGGAGAAGCGCGCGACGCCTTACCCTATCGACGCGGCGATTAATCGATGCCGACAAAACCGCCGGTCTGATGCTGCCACAGACGGGCATAAAGACCGTTCTGCGCCAGCAGCTCGTGATGACTGCCCATCTCGGCAATACCGCCTTTATCCAGCACCACCAGGCGATCCATCTTCGCGATGGTCGACAGGCGGTGCGCAATCGCGATCACGGTTTTGCCCTGCATCAGTGACTCCAGGCTCTCCTGAATGGCCGCTTCCACTTCGGAGTCGAGCGCTGAGGTGGCCTCATCCATAATCAGAACCGGCGCATCCTTCAGCAGCACGCGGGCAATCGCCACACGCTGACGCTGACCACCCGACAGTTTCACGCCGCGCTCGCCCACATGTGCATCCAGCCCGGTACGGCCCAGTGAATCGGAGAGCAGCGGAATAAACTCATCGGCGCGGGCGCGGTGAATCGCCAGCTGCAGCTCTTCCTCGCTGGCGTCGGGACGGCCATAGAGCAGGTTTTCCCGAATCGAGCGGTGCAGCAGCGAGGTGTCCTGCGTAATCATGCCAATCTGGCTGCGCAGGCTCTCCTGCGTCACGGTGGCGATATCCTGATCGTCGATCACAATCCGCCCGCCGTTCAGGTCATAAAGACGCAGCAGCAGGTTCACCAGCGTCGATTTGCCGGCACCTGAAGGGCCAATCAGGCCAATCTTCTCACCGGGTCGGATGTCGAGGTTAAAACCGTTAATCACCTGACGGCCACCGCCATAATCGAAGCGCACATCCTCAAAACGGATGTTGCCGCGGGTCACGTTGAGCTGCTTCGCCTGCGGTGCATCCTGCACGCTCAGCGGCTGCGCAATGGTTTTCAGGCCATCCTGGACCGTGCCGATATTCTCGAAGATGCCGTTGACGACCCACATAATCCAGCCGGACATGTTGACCAGGCGGATCACCAGACCGGTCGACAGCGCAATCGCCCCGACGCTGATCAGCGACTGGCTCCATAACCACAACGCCAGCCCGGAGGTTGAGACAATCAGCAGGCCGTTCAGCGCCGACAGCGTCAGATCCATGCTGGTGACCATGCGGCCGGCATGCTGCGTTTTTTCCGTCTGCTCCTGAATGGCCTCACGCGCATACTGCCGTTCCAGATCGCTGTGTGCGAACAGCTTGATGGTGGCGATGTTGGTGTAGCCATCAACAATGGTGCCCATCAGCTTAGAGCGGGACTCTGAAGAGACCACCGAACGTTTTTTAACGCGCGGCACAAAGAAACGCAGCGAGGCGCTGTAGGCCACCATCCAGATAATCAGCGGGATCATCAGCCGCCAGTCGGCACCGGCAAACAGCACCAGCGAGGTCACGGCGTAGATCAGCACGTGCCAGATGGCGTCCACCAGCTGCACGGCGGAATCACGCAGTGAACTACCGGTCAGCATGATGCGCTGGGCAATACGACCCGCGAAATCGCTCTGGAAGAAGTTGAGGCTCTGGCGCAGCACGTAGTTGTGATTCTGCCAGCGGATCATGCTGGTCATGCTCGGGCTGATGCTCTGATGCACCAGCATGTCGTGCAGGGCGATAAAAATCGGCCGCAGAATCAGCGCCACCGCACCCATCCACAGCAGTACCGGCCAGTTATCCTGAAACAGGCTGGCGGGCGTGGAGTGATTGACCATATCGATAATGCGGCTCAGATAGCTGAACAGTGACACTTCGATCAGCGCTGCCGCCAGTCCCACCACCAGCAGTGCCGCAAAACTTGGCCAGACCTGACGCAGATAGTAGAGGTAAAACGACCAGACCGTTGAGGGAGGCGAATCGGTGGGCGCGTCATGAAATATATTGATAAAACGCTCAAAACGACGATACAACATAGCGATACTCTTTCCGTCCGGTAAAGAGCTACAGCTTAGTGCATGAACCCCGATCGGCTAAAAGGAGAAAATATGGAAATCGTTATTCGGGCACGGGAACCGCAGGATGCCGCCGCCTATCAGCACCTCTACAGTCATCCCGATGTCTATCCGTGGACACTGCAGCTGCCGTTTCCCAGCGTCGCCGCCTGGGAGAAAAAATTCGCCAGAATGGATGCCGAGGGATTTATCGCCTTTGTCGCTGAAATCGATGGCGTGCTGGCCGGGGAGCTGACGCTGTTCGTGGATAACAAGCCGCGTACCCGCCACTGCATCAGCTTTGGGCTAGGCGTGCATCCCGATTTTGGCGGTCGCGGCGTCGGTGAGCGCCTGATCCGCACCGCGATGGACTATTCCCGCAACTGGCTGGGCATTACGCGAATGGAGCTGGAGGTGTTTCACGACAACGATCGGGCGCTGCGACTCTATGAGCGGCTGGGCTTTGAGCGGGAAGGGGTGATGCGTCAGGCCGCATTGCGCGACGGCCAACTGCGCGATGTGGTGATGATGGCGAAGCTGCTGAACGGGAAGTGATAACCGGAGCGGCATCTCTGCCGCTCCGTGCTGCGTTACGGATTTTTATTGCTGTAGCGCTGCATGTTCTGCTGCGTGACCAGCTCAAACGGGATCCACTGGTGGGCGTCCACCTTCTGGCCTTTGATCATCTGCTGCGCCACCTCAACCGACTTTTTACCCTGGCCCACCGCATCCTGGAACACCGTCACCGCCAGTCTGCCGCTCGCCAGCGCTTTCAGGCCATCCGGTGTGGCATCAATGCCGCCGACCAGAATGGTTTTCTTCGGCTTCGCCTGAGCAATCGCCATCGTCGCGCCAATCGCCATTTCATCGTTGTTGGCGGCGACAATATCGATCTCTTCGCCGTTCGACAGCCAGTTGAGCATTAAATCCATGCCCTCATTGCGCGCATAGTTGGCGGTCTGCTTCAGCACTACTTTCATGTCGGGATACTTTGCCACCACCTGCTCCACATCTTTGGTGCGCTGCAGCGCGCCCGCATCGCTGAGGTTACCGATCATAATGGCGACGTTGCCACGGTAACCGGCCTGCTTCGCCAGGGCCTCCATCTGCAACGTGCCCGATTCGCGTTCGTCAGAGCCGACAAACACCACGCCCGGCGGCAGGGTTTTATCGCCCGGCGTGCGGTTAACGTAGACCAGCGGAATGTGCGCCTGCTGCGCCAGTTTCGTCAGGGCAGGGGTGCTGGCGGAGTCGACCGGATCGACAATAATCGCGTCTACGCCAGCACTGATAAAGCTCTGCACCTGGTCGGTCTGACGACCAACATCGCCGCGGGCATCTTCGAACTGCGCATCCAGATGACGCGCTTTGGCTTCTTTCTCAATCGACTGACGAATAATGGTCAGGAAGTTCTGGTCGAAATAGGCCATTGAGACGCCGATCTTCTCTGCCAGCGCCGACGTCGAAAGAGAAAGCAGACAGAGCATTGCCCATGCACGTTTATTCATTGGGGACTCCAGAGGTTACCGGATGGAATGGGTTTTTCATTTATTATTAAAATGGAAAGGCAGGATCATTTGCAGAGTAAGAACTGCCGTCAGCTTTGACAACCGGCCCTTTTCACACTTGCTAGCGCCGCCACATTTTGCCGTGAAATTGCCGTGTCATAGCTGCCCGCGCCGGTGAAATCCCCGACCTGGCGCACACTCTGCAGCAGAGAGCCGTGGCTTTTCGCGCTTTTGTGCAGCGCCGCACGGGCAGTTGTGGCGGTTGCCAGAAAAGCGCGTAATCGGAGCCATCGATCTCAACATCCGCACAATGACCGATGGTTAGCGGCCTATCTATATTCCCTTAAGCGGGAAATATCAGCGTTATTCCTGAAAAAAACCTCGTGGCGTAACCCGCCGCTTTTTAAGGAATTCAGCTCATGCCTAAAGACCAAACGCCTCAACGGACGACCCATGTCCGCATCGGGATCCTCTGCCTGATCCTGTTCCTGTCGGTGGTGGCTTATGCCGATCGCTCGATCCTCTCGATCTCCGGATCGGCGATCAAAGAGGAGTTCGGGCTGTCTGCGATCCAGCTCGGATTGATCCTCTCGGCCTTCAGCTGGGCCTATGTCATCGGCCAGATCCCCGGCGGATTGTTGCTCGACCGCTTCGGCGCCAAAAAAGTCTATGGCGTCACGCTGGCGCTCTGGTCCGTCTCCACGCTGGCGATGGGCTTCGTGGGGGAGTTCTCCAGCGGCATGACCGGCGCACTGATGCTGATGTTTGGGCTGCGCTTTATGCTGGGATTGATTGAGGCGCCCAGCTTTCCCGCCAATGCGCGCGTGGTGATTATGTGGTTCCCCGGCGCAGAGCGGGGACGGGCTTCCTCGCTGTTCAGCTCGGCGCAATATTTTGCCGTCGCCATCTTCTCGCCGCTTTCAGGCTGGCTGGTGTCGCGCTTTGGCTGGGAATGGCCATTCTTTGTGCTGGGCGGCATCGGTCTGGTGGCGGTATTTGTCTGGGCGGCCTGGATGCGCGAACCGCGTAATCACCCCGGCGTGTCGGAAAGTGAACTGCGCCACATCGTCGAGGGGGGCGCGCTGGTGGATATCGATGCAGCCCAGACGCTGAAAGCGCGGCCGCCGGTCAGCAAAGCGATGTTCAGAAAGCTGCTCACCAATCGCATGCTCTGGTGCGCTTATCTCGGGCAGTACTGCATCATCGCGCTCAGCTACTTCTTTATCACCTGGTTCCCGATCTATCTGGTGCAGGCGCGCGGCATGAACATCATGGAGGCGGGATTCGCCACCATCGCGCCAGCGCTGTTTGGTTTTCTGGGCGGGATCAGCGGCGGTTACCTGTCAGACAAATTAATCGCCCGGGGCTGGAGCGTCTCCTGGGCGCGTAAAACACCCTATATCGTCGGCATGCTGATGGCGTCGAGCCTGGTGCTGGCGGCGATCATTCCCGGTAACGGCGGCATCATCGCCATTATGTCCTTCGCCTTTTTCGGCAAAGGCATCGCGGCCGGAGCAGGCACCTGGACGGTGATCAGCGACACCGCACCCAAAGAGGCGGTGGGTCTGGCGGGTTCAATATTTAACGGCATCGGCAATATTGCCGGTTTCACCACGCCGCTGCTGTTCGGCATCATCGTCGGGCTGACCGGCAGCTACAGCATCGGACTGGCGTTTGTAGCGGCACACTGCGTGGTAGCGGCTCTGCTGTTCCTGCTGGTGATGGGACCGATTGAACGCGTCGGTGAAGAGACCGATCGCCCGGCATCCTATAATAATCAGGAGAAAGAAGATGGCATTAAAGCAATGTAAGGTGCTGATCAAAGGGAAATTCCTGCCACCGCAGCTGATAGAGAATATCGAAACGTCGTTCACCGCCTTCCGGCTGTGGGAGATGGACGATGAGGCAGCCTTTCTGGCTGAGCAGGGTGCCGATATCGACCTGCTGGTCACCAGCGGCAATGCGGTCATGGGCGCACCCGCCGCGCTGATCGCCGCGCTGCCTAACCTGAAAGCGATCTGCAGTAACGGCGTCGGGTATGACAGCATTGATACGGAGGCCGCCCGGTCGCGCGGCATTGTGGTGACCAACACGCCAGAGGTGCTGAATGATTGCGTGGCCGATCTGGGGATGGCGCTGCTGCTGGATGTGGCGCGCCGCATCAGTGAGGCCGATCGTTTCACCCGAGCCGGTCACTGGTCGCAGGGTCGCTTTCCGCTGAGCAGCAAAATCGGCGGCAAGGTATGCGGCATCGTCGGGCTGGGCAATATCGGTCAGGCGGTAGCCAGGCGCGCGCAGGCATTTGATATGGCGATTCACTACTACAACCCGCGTTCACGCCCCGATGTGCCCTATACCCGGCATGAGAGCCTGGTGGCCCTGGCGCAGCAGGCCGATTTTCTGGTGCTGACGCTGCCAGGCGGTGCCGCGACGCGCCATATTATCAACGCGGAAGTCCTGCAGGCGCTGGGACCGCAGGGCTATCTGATTAACATTGCGCGCGGCAGCGTGGTGGATCAGCAGGCGCTGGCAGAGGCACTGGAAACCGGGCAGATCGCCGGGGCCGGGCTGGATGTATTTGAACAGGAGCCGCAGGTGCCCGACGCCCTGCGCCAGCGCGACAATGTGGTGATTACGCCGCACATCGCCAGCAGCACCCGTGAAACCATGGCAGCGATGGCCGACCTGGTGTTTGAGAACATGCTGGCCTTTGCCCGTGGTGAGCCGGTGCTGACCCGGGTAGTGTAATCACACCAATGACTTAACTCTGCTGAAACAGGGGTGAGGCAGGACGCCTCTCCTCTGACCACTCTCCCAACTCCCCGCCTTCGCACAAAACAGCCTGAAGAAAATTTGTCCAGCTGCCGATATCACCTTACCCCCCCGCCAGTGTTAAGGAGTGATAGCGTGATAAAGCTGATTACCATTGATGAATTGCGTCCAGGGATGTTTATCCACAAGCTGGAGGTCTGGTGGATAAAAGACCAGCGCATTCATAATCAGATGCTGATCACTGACCCACGACAAATTGCCACGCTACGCAGTGAAGGGATTCGCCAGCTCTGGATCGACCTCGATCGATCGGTGCAGACGCCGATCGCCTCCCCGGTCGCAAAGCGGACCATTGGCCGTACCCCGTTTTTTCAGGAGCTGGATCAGGCACAGCAGATCTTCCTGCAGGGCAAACCGAAAGTGCTGGCGATGTTCAACGAAGCGCGGCTGGGTAACGGCCTGAAACTCGATTATATGATGGACCTGGTGGATGAAATCGCCGGATCGATCACGCGTGAACCCTCTGCCATGCTGAGTGTGGCGCGGCTGAAAAATCACGATGACTACACCTATCTGCACTCCATGGCGGTCTGCGGGCTGATGATTGCGCTGGGTAAAAAACTCGGCCTGGATGAGCAGCAACTGCGTCGGGTGGGCATGGGCGGTTTACTGCATGATGTCGGTAAAGCGGCCGTGCCGCTGGCGATCCTCAACAAAGAGGGCAAGCTGACCGAAGAGGAGTTCAGGGTGATGCGTGAGCATCCGGTGGTCGGCACGCAGATGCTGATAGAAGCCGACGCCGATGACGATCTGCTCGATATCGCCCTGCATCATCATGAAAAATATGATGGCAGCGGCTATCCGCACCGCCTGAAAGGCGAGGCGATCTCGTTCTATGCCCGTATGGCGGCGGTGTGTGATGTCTATGATGCCGTGACCTCAACCCGCTCCTATCGCAACGGCTGGACACCCGCTGAGGCGATGCACCAGATGCTGAGCTGGCGCGGCCATTTCGATCCAGGCTTGCTGCACACCTTCGTACGCACCATCGGCATCTACCCGGTGGGATCGCTGGTGCGTCTGGCCTCTGGTCGGGTGGCGCTGGTGGTGAAAGCGGGCGAAAAATCGCTGATGCGTCCCTGCGTGCATGTTTTCTGGTCGCTGCACGCCCAGCGGGAAGTGAAGCCAGAAGAGCTGGACCTTGGCGACAGCTTCTGTACCGACAGCATTGTGGGTGCAGAAGACAGCAAGCTGTGGGGCAACGTCGATCTCAATCGTATCTGGGCGCTGGAAGTCGCCTGATTTTTCGCCATTTTTACACTATTTTTACGCCCGCCCGCTGCATTTTAACCCCTTCTTTATACGCCTCCGCGCAAGCTAAGCCATAAATCCAATCCTCTGGAGGTTCCTGTGAGCGTGGGCGTAATAACTGGCATTGTGCTGGTGGTGTTGTTGCTGGGCTATCTGATCTATGCCCTGTTAAATGCGGAGGCCTTCTGATGGCGGCCAATGCTTTTTTACTCATCGCATTTTATCTGGTGCTGCTGATGGTGCTGGCGCAGCCGCTTGGACGGGGCCTGGCCTCGTTAGTGGCTGACAAGCCGGTATTTGCCCGCCTGGAAGCGCCGCTGTGGCGATTGCTGGGCGCGCAGGAATCGGATATGCGCTGGCCTCACTACCTGCTGGCGATCCTGCTGTTCAACGCGCTGGGCTTCGTGGTGCTGCTGGCGATGTTGCTGTTGCAGGGCTCGCTGCCGCTGAATCCTCAGCAGCTGCCTGGCCTGAGCTGGCATCTGGCGCTCAACACCGCCGTGAGCTTCGTGACCAACACCAACTGGCAGTCCTACAGCGGCGAAAGCACCCTGAGCTATTTCAGTCAGATGGTGGGCCTGACGGTGCAGAACTTCCTCTCTGCCGCGACCGGTATCGCCGTCGCCTTTGCGCTGATCCGTGGCTTTGCCAATCGCAGCTCTGCGACCCTGGGTAACGCCTGGCGCGACCTGACCCGCATCACGCTCTATGTCTTACTGCCGATCAGCCTGCTGATGGCGCTGTTCTTTGTCAGCCAGGGCAGCATTCAGAACTTCGCCCCTTATCACAGCTTCTCCACGCTGGAAGGCGTGCAGCAGACGCTGTCGATGGGACCGGTAGCGTCGCAGGAAGCGATCAAAATGCTGGGCACCAACGGTGGCGGCTTCTTTAACGCCAACTCCGCTCATCCGTTTGAAAACCCGACGGTGCTGACGAACCTGGTGCAGATGCTGAGCATCTTCCTGATCCCGGCCGCGCTCTGCTTCGCGTTTGGTGAAAGCGTGCGTGACCGTCGTCAGGGCCACATGCTGCTGTGGGCGATGACGCTGATGTTTGTGGCGGCGGTCGCGGTCGTGATGTGGGCCGAACTGCAGGGCAACCCGCACTTCCTCCAGCTGGGGGCCGACAGCGCCGTCAACATGGAAGGCAAAGAGACACGCTTTGGCATTCTTAACAGCAGCCTGTTCGCGGTCATCACCACCGCAGCTTCATGCGGTGCGGTCAATGCCATGCACGACTCCTTTACCGCGCTGGGCGGCATGGTGCCGATGTGGCTGATGCAGCTGGGCGAAGTGATCTTTGGCGGCGTCGGTGCCGGTCTCTACGGCATGCTGCTGTTTGTACTGCTGGCGGTGTTTATCGCCGGGCTGATGATTGGCCGTACCCCGGAGTTCCTGGGTAAAAAAGTCGATGTGTGGGAAATGAAAATGACCGCGCTGGCGATTCTGGTCACCCCGGCGCTGGTGCTGATTGGCACCGCCCTGGCGATGATGACCGACGCCGGACGCAGCGCAATGGCGAACCCCGGCATTCACGGCTTCAGTGAGGTGCTTTACGCGGTCTCCTCGGCGGCTAACAACAACGGCAGCGCCTTTGCCGGACTGAGTGCTAACACGCCGTTCTGGAACCTGTTACTGGCTGTCTGCATGCTGCTGGGCCGCTTCGGCATCATCATTCCGGTGATGGCGATTGCCGGTGCGATGGCGGTGAAAAAAGTGCAGCCGGTGGGTAACGGCACGCTGCCAACGCACGGTCCGCTGTTTATTGCACTGCTGATCGGTACGGTGCTGCTGGTGGGTGCACTGACCTTTATTCCTGCTCTGGCGCTGGGCCCGGTGGCTGAGCATCTGCAACTTGTTCAGGGACAATCCTCATGAGTCGTCAACAACAGGCGTTATTTGACGCAGCTTTGCTGCGTACCTCGGCCTGGGATGCGGTGAAAAAGCTCGATCCTCGGGTACAGTTCCGTAACCCGGTGATGTTTGTGGTCTACCTCGGCAGCATTCTGACCTCGCTGCTGGCGGTGGCCATGCTGACCGGACGCATCAGCGGCAGCGCCAGCTTTACCGGATCGATTGCGGTCTGGCTCTGGTTCACCGTGCTGTTCGCCAACCTGGCGGAGGCGCTGGCAGAAGGGCGCAGTAAGGCCCAGGCCAGCAGCCTGAAAGGGGTGAAAAAAACCAGCTTTGCCAAAAAACTGGCATCAGCGCGCTATGGTGCCGAGTGGCATCAGGTCAGTGCCGATGAGCTGCGCAAAGGCGATGCGGTGCTGGTAGAAGCCGGCGACATCATTCCCTGTGACGGTGAAGTGATGGAGGGCGGTGCCTCAGTGGATGAGAGCGCCATTACCGGTGAATCTGCGCCGGTCATCCGTGAATCAGGCGGTGACTTCGCCTCTGTGACGGGCGGTACGCGCATTCTCTCTGACTGGCTGGTGATCACCTGTAGCGCCAACCCGGGCGAAACCTTCCTTGACCGGATGATCGCCATGGTGGAAGGCGCGAAACGCCGCAAAACCCCGAATGAGATTGCTCTGACCATCCTGCTGGTCTCACTGACCATCGTGTTCCTGCTGGCGACCGTGACGCTCTGGCCGTTCTCGGCATGGGGCGGAACGCCGGTCAGCATCACCGTGCTGGTGGCGCTGCTGGTCTGTCTGATCCCGACCACTATTGGCGGCCTGCTGTCGGCGATTGGTGTGGCGGGGATGAGCCGGATGCTGGGTGCTAACGTCATTGCGACCAGCGGACGTGCGGTAGAAGCCGCCGGCGATGTGGATGTGCTGATGCTGGACAAAACCGGCACCATCACGCTGGGTAACCGTCAGGCGACCCAGTTCCTGCCCGCGCCGGGCGTCAGTGAAGAGCAGCTGGCCGACGCCGCGCAGCTCGCCTCGCTGGCGGATGAAACGCCGGAAGGCCGTAGCATTGTGGTGCTGGCGAAGCAGCGATTCAATCTGCGTGAGCGCGATCTCAGCAGCATGGGTGCCAGCTTTATTCCGTTCTCCGCCCAGACCCGCATGAGTGGCGTGAACGTGCAGGACCGGTTGATCCGCAAAGGCGCGGTCGATGCCGTTCGTCGCCATATCGAAGCCAACCACGGTCGTTTCCCGGCCGAGGTCAATGCGCAGGTGGAAGAGGTGGCACGCAGTGGCGGGACGCCGCTGGTGGTATCAGAGGGCGCAAACGTGCTGGGCGTGGTAGCGCTGAAAGATATCGTGAAAGGCGGCATCAAAGAGCGTTTTGCCGAACTGCGCAAAATGGGCATCAAAACGGTGATGATCACCGGCGATAACCCGCTGACCGCCGCGGCGATTGCTGCAGAAGCGGGCGTGGATGACTTCCTGTCCGAGGCCACACCCGAAGCCAAGCTGGCGCTGATCCGCCAGTATCAGGCAGAAGGACGTTTAGTGGCGATGACCGGCGACGGCACCAACGATGCGCCTGCCCTGGCGCAGGCGGATGTGGCGGTAGCGATGAACTCCGGTACGCAGGCGGCAAAAGAGGCGGGCAACATGGTCGATCTCGACTCGAACCCGACCAAGCTGCTGGAAGTGGTACACATCGGTAAACAGATGCTGATGACGCGCGGTTCGCTGACCACTTTCAGTATCGCCAACGACGTGGCGAAGTATTTCGCCATTATTCCGGCGGCGTTTGCGGCGACCTATCCGCAGCTCAACATGCTCAACGTGATGCAGCTGCACTCGCCCGCCAGCGCGATTCTGTCGGCGGTGATCTTTAACGCCCTGGTGATTGTGTTCCTGATCCCGCTGGCCCTGAAAGGCGTCAGCTACCGCCCACTGAGCGCCGCTGCGCTGTTGCGCCGCAACCTGCTGATTTACGGTCTGGGTGGCCTGCTGGTGCCGTTTGTCGGCATCAAAGCGATCGATTTGCTGTTAGTGCTTTCAGGCATGGCCTGAGGAGAGAAAAATGAGTCAGTTACGTCCGGCAATTTTACTGTTGTTGCTGCTTACGCTTGTCACCGGCGTGGTTTATCCTTTGCTCACCACCGGTCTGGCGCAGTGGCTGTTTCCATCACAGTCCAGCGGCTCGCTGCTGGAGGAAGATGGCGTGGCGCGCGGGTCCGCCCTGATTGGCCAGAACTTTACCCAGCCCGGCTATTTCTGGGGCCGTCCTTCAGCCACCGGTGATAAACCGTATAACCCGCTCTCCTCAGGCGGCAGCAACCTGGCCGCCAGCAACCCGGCGCTGGATAAAGCGGTAGCCGACCGCGTCGCTGCGCTGCGGGCCGCGAACCCGCTGGCACCGGCAGCCGTACCGGTGGAGCTGGTGACCGCTTCCGCCAGCGGACTGGACCCGGATATTCCGCCGCAGGCGGCTCTCTGGCAGGCCCAGCGTGTCGCCGCCAGCCGCAAGGTGCCGGTCGCCCAGGTCGAGGCGCTGATTGAAAAGATGACGCATCGTCCGCTGATGCCATTCCTCGGCACACCGACCGTCAACGTGTTACAGCTGAATATGGCGCTCAACGAACTGCAATGATGGTGTTAAGGAAGCGATGAACCACGACGAACCTCAGCGTCCCGATCCCGACGCGCTGCTGCAGGCTAACCGCGAAACGCATCGCGGGCAGCTGAAAATCTACTTTGGTGCCTGTGCCGGCGTGGGCAAAACCTACGCCATGCTGCAGGAGGCACAGCGGCTGCGTGCGCAGGGTCTGGATGTTCTGATTGGCGTGGTAGAGACCCATGAACGGCCGGAAACCGCCCAGCTGCTGACAGGATTAACCCTGCTGCCGCGTCGCGCGACCGGCCGTTCGCGTCATGCGGAGTTTGATCTCGATGCCGCGCTGGCCCGCCATCCGGCCGTGATCCTGATGGATGAGCTGGCGCACACCAACGTCAAGGGCTCGCGCCATCCCAAGCGCTGGCAGGATATCGAGGAGCTACTGGAAGCGGGTATCGATGTCCTGACCACCGTCAACGTGCAGCACCTTGAGAGCCTCAACGATGTGGTCGGCGGCGTCACCGGCATTCAGGTGCGCGAAACCGTACCCGATCCCTTTTTCGACAGTGCCGATGAAGTGGTGCTGGTCGATCTGCCGCCGGACGATCTGCGGCAGCGGCTGAAAGAGGGCAAAGTCTACATTGGCGACCGCGCTGAGCGCGCCATCGAGAACTTTTTCCGCAAAGGTAATCTTTTCGCCCTGCGTGAGCTGGCTCTGCGTCGCACCGCCGACCGGGTCGATGATCAGATGCGCGCCTGGCGCGATCAGCAGGGACGGGAACGCGTCTGGCACACCCGCGACGCCATTCTGCTCTGCATTGGCGACGACAGCGGCAGTGAAAAGCTGGTCCGGACCGCTGCCCGACTGGCGGCGCGACTGGGCAGTGAATGGCACGCGGTCTATGTCGAAACGCCCCGGCTCAACCGGCTGCCGGAAGCGCGGCGACGGGCAATCCTGCGCACGTTACAGCTGGCGCAGGAGCTGGGCGCGGAAACCGCCACCCTCTCAGAACCGGATGAAGCGGAAGCGGTACTGGGCTACGCCCGCGAACACAATCTGGGCAAAATCGTCACCGGCCGTCGCCCGCTGCGGCGCTGGCGGCGTGACAGTTTTGCCGAGCGTCTGGGTCAGCTGGGTCCCGATCTTGACCTGCTGGTCGTCGCGCTGGATGAGCCGCTGAAAGATGCGCCGCATCCGCTGCCGGATGGCCGCGTCAACAGCGAGAAATGGCGTATTCAGCTGCGCGGCGTGATGATGGCGCTGGTGCTCTGCATTCTGGTGACCGTGGCCGGACAGTCGGTGCTGATCAGTTTCGATCCCGCCAACTGCGTGATGATCTATCTGCTGGCGGTGGTGATCGTGGCGCTGCGCTATGGCCGCTGGCCGTCGGTGATCGCCACGGTGATGAACATCATCGCCTTCGACCTCTTCTTTGTGGCCCCCACCGGCACGGTGGCGGTTTCCGACCTGCAATATCTGGTGACCTTTGGCGTGATGCTGGCGGTCGGCGTGATCGTCGGCAATCTTACGGCAGGCGTGCGTTACCAGGCGCGCGTGGCGCGCTACCGTGAACAACGGGCGCGCCAGCTCTATGAGATGGCGAAATCGCTGGGCAGCGCGTTAACGCCGCAGGATATCGCCGCCACCAGTCAGCGGGTGCTCGACGCCACCCTGCAGGCGCGCTGCCTGCTGCTGCTGCCGGATGAGCAGGGCGAGCTGAAACCGGTGGGCGATGCGTTACCGGCCAGTGAGCCGGATCGCGCGATTGCGAAATGGAGTTACAGCAAAGGCCAGCCTGCGGGCGCGGGCACCGATACCTTACCGGCGGTGCCTTATCAGATCCTGCCGCTGAAAAGTGGTGCGCACTGCCGGGGTTTGCTGGTGGTGGAGCCGCAGAACCTGCGTCAGCTGATGATCCCCGAACAGCAGCGGCTGGTCGAAACCTTTACCGTGCTGATTGCCAACGCCCTGGAGCGGATGGCGCTGTCGCACAGCGAGGCGGCCTCCCGGCTTTCGGCAGAGCGTGAACAGCTGCGCAATGCGCTGCTGTCGGCGCTGTCGCACGACCTGCGCACCCCGCTGACCGTGCTGTTTGGTCAGGCGGAAATGCTGATGCTCGACCTGGCCAGCGATAACTCAAAATATGTGCCGCAGGCCAGCCAGATCCGCGAGCAGACGCTGAGCACCATCCGGCTGGTGAGCAACATGCTGGATATGGCGCGCATTCAGTCGGGCGGCCTTAATCTGCGGGAAGAGTGGCTGGCGCTGGAAGAGGTGATCGGCGGCGCGCTGAGCAGCATGGCACCGTCGCTGAAAGGGCATGAGGTCCAGCTCGATCTGCCGGACGACATCGTGCTGATCAAAGGCGACAGCACGTTGCTGGAGCGGGTCTTTACTAACCTGATAGAGAACAGCCTGAAGTATGCCGGTAACAGCGCCCCACGTGGCATTCGCGCCTGGCGGGCAACGACACGGCTGGAGATCGCGGTCTGGGACAGCGGACCGGGCATTGCCGAAGAGGATTTAACCCGGATATTCGATAAGTTCTGGCGCGGCAATAAAGAGTCGGCGGTGCCGGGCGTCGGGCTGGGTCTGGCGATCTGTAAAACCATTATCGAGAGCCACGGCGGCCAGATCTGGGCCGAAAACCGGCCCGAAGGTGGCGCGGCATTTCGTCTCTCGCTGCCGCTGCCGCCCGCCCCTGAAATTTCTGACGAAGGGCTGAAATAACTTCACAGTGAATCGGTTATACTCCCGGTCCTGTTTGTTAACATGTGGGACCGTATGGAACGTTTTACCGAAAACCTGATGTATGCATCGCGCTGGTTGCTGGCTCCGGTTTACATTGGACTTTCGCTGGGATTGCTGGCGCTGACCATTAAATTTTTCCAGGAAATTTTCCACCTGCTGCCCAACATTTTCAGCATTGCGGAAAACGATCTGATCCTGCTGCTGCTGTCGCTGGTGGACATGACGCTGGTTGGCGGCCTGCTGGTGATGGTGATGCTGTCGGGTTATGAGAACTTCATCTCTAAGCTCGACATCGACGAAGACAAAGAGAAGCTGAGCTGGCTGGGCAAGATGGACTCCGGCTCGCTGAAAAACAAAGTCGCGGCCTCCATCGTCGCCATCTCCTCGATTCACCTGCTGCGGGTGTTTATGGAAGCGCGCAACGTCGAAAACGACAAGCTGATGTGGTACGTGATTATCCACCTGACCTTTGTGCTTTCCGCCTTTGTAATGGGCTGGCTGGACAAAATGTCGCGCTACGATAAAAAGTAAATTTCTCCCTCTGGCGACCCGCTGACGCGGGCGCCTGCTTTATCCTTTCCGCTCTGTTCCCCCTGAACGATCCGCTGGCTGCGAGGCCGGACGCGTGCCTGCCAGTTGCGGCATCACCTCTTTGATCATCGCAAAAAAGTGCTGCAGCCTGGCCGGGTAGTAACTCGCCCAGGGATAGGTCAGCCACACCGGCAGCGGCGGTGCCTGCCACGCAGGCATCAGCTGAACCAGGCCGCCATCCGCTAAATCTTCCTGCACTGCCCATGAGGAGACAATCGCCGCGCCCATTCCCGCCAGCGCCGCTTTGCGCACCGCGTATAAACTGTCGCTGCTCAGCCGCGGCGTAATCGCCAGGTTCACCGGCTGACCGTCGTCAATCTTCTGCAACGCCACTTCGTTACGGTAAAAACTGGTCAGCGCCAGCCACGGCAGATCGCGCAGCTGTTCAATCTGTTCTATCGGCGCATGCTGCGCCAGCAGATGCGGAGCGGCCACCACAATGCGCGGCACTTCGGCCAGCAGCACCGCCACCACCGAGGGATCGGTCGGCGCGCCGACCTGAATGGCGCAGTCCACATTCTCCGCCATAAAGTCGGGCGTGCGGTCATTCAGCATCCACTCGATATTGAGCCGGGGATAGCGGTGCAGATAGTCCACCAGCGGAGCGATCAGCTGATCCTGACCAAAGGCGTGCGGGGCACGTACCCGCAGCGTACCGACCGGGTCGGCGCTGGCGCCGGTCAGCTCATCTTCCAGCGCATGCCAGGTCGCCAGCAGCTGCCGCGCCTGGGCATAGCAGCGTTCGCCATCATCGGTCAGCTTCAGCGCATGGGTGGTGCGCAGGATCAGCTTCAGCCCCAGACGCTGCTCCAGGGTCTGCAACCGACGGCTGACGGTGGGCTGTGTCGTCCCGAGCTGGGCGGCGGCGGCGGATAAGCTGCCGCTCTCGACGATACGGATAAAGGTCTGCATCAGGTCGATGCGATCGCTGCTGTTTGGGTTGTTCATACGTACCACGCATAACGGTTTTGCCTGATGTCAGTCTACCGCGTATAACCGCGATGCGCTTTAATGGTGGGACGAAATGATGAGGATTACAGCATGTCAGCCATACAGACCCGGACTCAAAATGAATCGCTCTCCACGCCGCTGGTGTTTACCCTGGCCGCCGGTGCCGGACTCAGCGTGGCGTCGATTTACTACAGCCAGCCGATGCTGGATATCATCAGCAGGCAGTTTAACGCCGGCATTGGCGCAGTCGGCATGGTGCCGATGCTGACCCAGGCGGGCTATGCGCTGGGTATTCTGCTGCTGGCCCCGCTGGGGGATCGTCATGACCGCCGCACCATTATCTTTATCAAGGGCTTACTGCTGGTCGCGGCGTTGCTGCTGTGTGGTTTTTCCGGCGGACTCAGCGCGCTGCTGGTTGCCAGTTTTATCACCGGCCTGACCGCCACCGTGGCGCAGGATATTGTGCCCGCGTCGGCGGCGCTGGCCCCGGAACGCAGCCGCGGTAAAACGGTCGGCACGGTGATGACCGGGTTGCTGGTCGGCATTCTCTTATCGCGGGTGGTCAGCGGGGTGGTGGCGGAGTATTTCGGCTGGCGCACCATGTATATGATCGCCGCGCTGGCGGTGCTACTGATTACGCTGACGCTGTGGCGGGTGCTGCCGCGCTTCGCACCCGGCACCTCGGTGAGCTATCCGCGCCTGTTGCTGTCGCTGGTGCATCTGTGGCGTCACCATCAGACGCTGCGCCGGGCTGCGCTGGCTCAGGGTCTGCTCTCTGTGGCGTTCAGCGCCTTCTGGTCAACACTGGCGTTGATGCTCAGTGACCGTTTTCATCTGGACAGTGCCGTGGCTGGTGCCTTTGGTTTAGCCGGGGCCGCAGGTGCGATGGCGGCACCGCTGGCGGGCAGTTTTGCTGACCGCATCGGCCCGGCAAGAGTCACCCAGGCCGGTGCCGGGCTGGTGACGATCTCTTTTGCGCTGATGTTTCTGCTGCCGCTGCTGCCTGTGCCTGCGCAGCTGGCGCTGATAGTCGTCTGTACCATCGGCTTTGATTTGGGCGTGCAGGCCACGCTGGTAGCACATCAGACGCTGGTCTACGGTCTGGCGCCGGAAGCACGTAGCCGTCTGAATGCACTGCTGTTTACTGTGGTGTTTATCGGTATGGCGACCGGTGCGGCGCTGGGCAGTCTGGCGCTGGCTCACTGGGGCTGGAATGGCGTGGTTGCGCTCGCCACCTTAGCCGGTGCCGCGGCTCTCGCGGTCCGCTTCGCCAGTCGCCACCTGAAAAACTGACCTCTCGCCCGTCAAAAAATGTGCCAGGCTTATTCATAAACCCGAAATATTGTGGAGTGTTATGAACTTTTTAGCCTGGACAGCAGCGACGGGCGGCCTTCTGCTGCTGATGTCGCTGGCTTCCGGTTGGATTCACCGGGGGCCAGTCACCTCATTTGGTCTGTTCCTTATCGCGGGCATGCTGTGCGGCCCGTGGGGATTTGACGTTATCCACCTCGATATCGTCACCCATTCCGAAGCCGTGGCCCACATCACTGAAATCACCATGGCGGCCTCGCTGTTTATCACCGGTCTCAAGCTGCGTCAGCCGCTGCAGAACAACTGCTGGCACACCGGGCTGAAACTGGCGTTTCCCGCCATGCTGCTCACGGTTGCCGCAATGACTCTGCTGGCGCATTTCCTGGTGGGATTAGACTGGCCGGTTGCGCTGGCGTTTGGGGCCATTGTCGCGCCGACCGATCCGGTGCTGGCGAGCTTAATCTCGGTCAACGATGCGCAGGATGATGACTCGCTGCGGGTCGCGATCTCCAGCGAAGCGGGCATGAACGATGGTTCCGCGCTGCCACTGCTGATGCTGGCGCTGCTGCTGTTCAATGGCGAGAGCCTGAGTGGCGCGATGCTGGCGCACTGGGGCGCGGTCGAAGTGCTCTGGGCGATTGGCGGCGGTCTGATCATTGGCTTTGTTCTGGGGCAGTTGATCGGCATGCTGGCGACCCGACTGCGCAATGCGAATGGCGACGTTGCGCCCAATGATTTTCTGGCGCTGGCGCTGATTGCGCTGAGTTATTCGCTGGTGGAGTACCTGGGTGCCTCCGGCTTCCTGGCCGCCTTTGCCGCCGGACTGGGATTACGTCGTGCCGAGCTGGGCGTGTTCCGTCGCCATCAGCCAGAAGATCTCTCTGACGACGAGCGTGTGTTGCCCTCTGAGGCGCTGGTGAACCCTAACAAACGTCTGGCGCATCAGGGCAACAACAATATGGTGAAGTCGATTGGGTTTGTAGTAGGCGACGCCCTCTCTTTTGGCGATACTATTGAACGTTTACTGGCGGCTGGCATGATGGTGGTGCTGGGCGTCACACTGGCGCAGCACTGGAATATCTACGGTGTGCTGATTGGCCTGGTGCTGTTTGCGGTAGTGCGACCGCTGGCCGTCTGGCTGGTGACCGTGCGCGCCGGACTGCCGCTGGGGCAGCGTCTGATGATTGGCTGGCTGGGCATCCGGGGGATTGGCAGCCTGAACTACATCGCCTATGCCTGGACGCACGGCATGCAAGGCCCGCAGATGGAAATTATGACGAATATGGCGTTAACGCTGGTGGTCTGCAGCGTGGTGGTTCACGGCACCACCGTGACGCCGCTGCTGAACTGGCGTCAGAAGCGCATCGAAGCCCTTCAGCGCAAGGTTTAACCTGAACGAACAGGAGTTAAAAATGAAAGTGACTCAGATAGTGCTGCTGAGCATCCTCGCCACCGGCAGCGCGCTGGCGGCGGACGACACTGATACTGAGCAGAATGTTTACGCCAGTCAGTTGTGCCACATTGTCAGCGGCGAGAAAAAGGTCGCGAGTGCGGATCAATATGTTGAACAGATGAAATCGTCAGTGGCGAGCAGTCAGTCGTCTTCGGCGATGAATCAGCCCGAATTTGATGAAGAATCCGCGCGTGAAGTGGCCAGTGCCTGGCTACAACTGGGTGACGATGAGCGTGCCAAACTGCGCGTCAACGAGCAGCAGTGCGAGCAGGCCGTGATGGCGCAGTTCCAGCAGGAAGATTAACCACACGGAATGAAATAAAAACGCGCCTGCCGGGCGCGTTTTTTTATGGCTTTCCTGGGGCCATTGCGTACATAATCGCCAGCCATGGCACCAGACTTGCATTTGTTCATACTTCTTTAGCCTACCGCAACGGTTCGCTGACATTTCAGGCATCACACAACAGGCATTATGATTACGCGTCGACGCTTTATTCTCGGCACGGGAGCGCTCGGGCTCTCCATGACCACCGGCAAATTATTTGCCCGCGATGACATTATTCCCCTCTGGCCGGATGATCCGCCCGGCGGTGGCGGCCCATCCGGCCAGTTGCATATTAACAGCAGCGGTTCCTGGTCAAATATCGTCAGCCCGGCGATTCAGCGCTTTAAACCGGAAAATCCGAATGGCGAAGCGGTATTAATTGCTGCGGGTGGCGGCTATCGCTGGATTGGCATGGGACGCGAAGCCTGGCCGGTGGCGCGCTGGCTCAATGCCAGTGGCTACACCGCCTATGTGCTCAGTTACCGGTTGCCGCATGAGAAGTGGCAGGCGGGTCGGCTGGCTCCGCTGCAGGATGCGCAGCGCGCCATCCGGCTGGTGCGCTCTTTCGAGCGTAAGGTGCATGTGCTGGGCTTCTCGGCAGGTGGACATCTGCTGGGGCTGGCGGCGGCGCGGCCGGATTTTGAATCTTATCCGGCCATCGATCCGCTGGATGAAGTGGTGCCGAAAGTCGACAGCGTCGGCCTGATCTATCCGGTCATTACGCTGGAAGCGCCTTATCAGCACACCAACACGCATCTGATGATGGTGGGCAAAAATGCCACGCCGCAGGATGAGGCGAACTGGTCAGTGCAGAACTACGTGACCCGGCAGTATCCGCCGACGTTTCTGGCGCAGGCCGAGGACGATCACACCTCAAATCCCTTTAACACCGAGCTGATGCGAGACACCTGTCGCCGTAACCGCGTGCCGGTTGAGCTGATTCAGATCAGCAAAGGCGGACATGGATTCGGTCTGGGCAAGGCGGGTACGCCTGCAGCGTTGTGGGATCAGGCGTATGTTCGCTGGCTGGATCGGGTTAGCTAAGTTGCACTGGCGCGGTGCGTCGCTGCACGTTACGGCCCGGTTATCCTTACCCCTGCAGCTGACGTAAAAAAAGCCGGCATTTGCCAGCCTCGCTAAATGAGCGATGTTCAGGAATGAAGCAATATCGCATAAAACATGATCGGCCTGATCAGAACTGATAGGTCAGGCCCATACCGATACTGTTTTTCGTCGTAATGCCGGTGGCACGCGTAAAGTCGTTTTCCTTCAGCAAGTTAATACGGTAGTCCACGTAGGTCAGCATGTTCTTGTTGAAATAGTAATAGGTGCCCACTGCAATATATTTCTGCATCGTCTGACTGCCCCCGGCAAAATTCCCTGCGCCCTGCAGGTTTTCGCCGCGCTGCGTGACAAAACCGACAGAGGGGCGCAAACCGTTCAGGAACTGGTACTGCGCAATCGCCTCAACGTTATGGGTTTTGTCGGCGACCTGTGCCAGCTGTCCATAAGGCGTAACGTCATTGGCTTCGCCATACATGGCGGCCAGATAGATCTGGCTGGCATCATATTTTGCAGAGGTGACCCAGGCGGTGGCATCGTCTCCCTGACCGTCAGCTTGCTGAGTCAGCGTCCGTTTTGCTTTCATCCCAGCCGCCGCAATGCTCAGCCCATCGGTAATGCTGTAAGTCAGACCCGCGCCGTAACCATCCCCATTAGCCAGTCTGGCGGTTGCGCGGTCATTTTTTCCCTGATACTGCAGGGTTAGTTTTAATCCACCCCAGTCCGGAGAGTGCCAGGTTGCGAGGCCGGTTGAGCGTTTTGACAGGAAATTATCGTTGGTGGTCATGGTGCCGGAACCATAGATCGGCGCCATATCCGTGTAGGCAGAGGCAACATACAGGACCCCAAAGCTACGGCCATAATCGAACGAGCCGAAGTCGGCCAGTTTCAGACCGGCAAACCCTAAACGTGTGGCATTACCCGTTTGCGCGTCGCTACCGCCTTCACTGTGATTCAGCTGGAAATTATATTCCCACTGACCATAACCGCTAAGCCTGTCATTAATTTGCGTCTCACCTTTAAAACCCAGGCGGGCATAAGAGTTGTCGCCATCTTCTGCAATATTATCTGACAAAACATGGCGGGCATCGACTTTACCGTACAGGTCGAACTTATTTCCGTCTTTATTATAAATTTCGGCGGCGCATGCAGAAAATGAGACCAGACAACATATTGCATACGGCGCGACTATTTTTATTTTATTGTGCATATCATCTACCTTTATCAGTTAAATGAAGCATGAGGATGTTACCGCTCAGAGCGGCGTTCATTTCGATATCACGGTGGTCTTATTGAATAACTCAATAATAAAATGGATATAGCGGCCATAAAGGCTATGGCCATTTTTTATAATGACTTTCCCTGGTGTTATTGCAGTCTGTCAGAACATTTACTGGTGAATGTTTTATTAAAATGCTAAGTCAGGTATGTCGCTTAATATCGTTTGTGCACCCGCATCGATATATTTTCGGGCAAGAACCGGGTCATTGACCGTGGCAATCGCGAATTCAATACCTGAACGGGCCAGTCGCGCCAGGTCTTCATCCGTCGCGAAGTCACCCAGGAAATGCAGGATCTGGCAACCTGTTCTGGCGAGGAGCGCCACGGGATCTTTTGGCGGGACGCAAACCGCCAGCCCACGCGGTACATCAGGCATAAGCGTTGCGGCAACCTGCAGCGAAATCTCCGAGAAGCTGCTGATAAATAAATTCTTCTCGTCTGCGGGCCACAGTGACTTCAGCTGAGCGATCGCAATTTCCGCCGTTTCCACTTCCTGCCCGGAGGTGGGTTTGATTTCCAGCTGCAGCCCGACGCCTTTATCCAGTACAAAGCGGACTGTTTCAGCCAGCGTAGGCACTTTCACGCCCCTGAACAGGTGGCCATAACGCCCGCCCGCCTCCAGCGACCGGATCTCATCCAGGGTTAAATTCGCAACATAGCCTTTGCCATTCGTTGTCCGGTCCACTGAGTCGTCATGAATAATGACCGGGTGCATATCTTTGGTGAGTTTGACATCCACCTCTATCCACGTCGCGCCGCGTTCAACGGCCGCCTGAAACGAAGGTAACGTGTTTTCTGGTGCCAGTAGCGGTGCTCCCCGATGAGCTATCAGGCGGGAGTTCACTACGCGTGCAGGGTGTTTTTGGGTCGACATTACGGGCTTCACCTTCTGTTAGGGTTTTATCGCAGGTTTACCTGAGCAAAACCTGGTTAGAAAATTCGGTTCTGACTTCATCACCCAGCGGTTTCGGCATGAACCGGGTGCTATGAACGCGCTCTTTGCTGTTGATCAGCCCGGCATCACGATTCACTTCTTTGTTCTGAGGCGTAATGCCATACACCTGCTGGAACAGCCGTTGGGTGGCGGGCAGCGTCAGCCAGTGGATAAACAGCAACGCTGCCGCTTTATGGGGGGCGTTTTTAGGTATCGCCACCATATTTCCGCCGCCGGGCATGCCGAAATCGGGGATATACAGGCGGATCGTTTTCGGGACTTCACCGTGGTTTTCTAATCCCACCAGGTAATCTTCCCAGGCGGGGACCAGCAGGAATTCACCGCTGACCAGTCGGGTGACGCTGTCGGCGTTGGAGGCCGTAATGATGTAGTTGGGGCGCTGCTGTTTGAACCAGTTCCAGGCGGGCTGCAGAGCCGTCAGGCTTTTTACATCCGCGTCGCCTTTCGTGAAGTCAAAACCCGGCACCAGCGTGCGCGTCACCGATTCAATAAAGGCCGGGCCGGATCCGCCGTTTTCAACGTTGAAGCCAAATTCCTGAGGATGACTTTGCAGGAAGGCCGTGATCTGCGGCAGGGTGCGTGGCAGCTCACTTTCTTTCAGGCGGCGTGAATCGTAGGCCAGACCGGTCTGGTTGCCCCAGAATGCCACGCCATAGCCTTTGCTGTCCGTTCCCTCAATATTGCAGTTCAGGGTTTTGCCTTCCGGCAGCAGTGTATTAATCGGGCCGAAAAACGTCTGCTGAGGCGATACAGTACCGAATGCGCCCCCGCCAATCGAAAACACATCAATATCACCGGTTTCCTCTCCCCGGTCAGCCATGAGTTTATTAATATTGCCCTGCAGTGTGCCTTCAGACAGGGTAACGTTAATACCGTACTGTTTTTCAAACAGGCTGACCTGCTCTTTTAAACGATCCTGGTAATACCATTGATACCAGGTTAATTTCCCTTCTTTTTTCGCCTGTTCGACAATCTGTTCCCAGTTCATCGTGGTTAAATCCTGAGCCTGGCTACAGAAAGCCCCGGCCAGCAATAATATTGCAGCTACGAGTCTGAACATATATTTCCCCAATAAAACGTGTTAAACGCTGTCAGCCTTTTCCTGCAAAGGCGGCGACAGGATTCTTCGTCAATAATTTTTCTGCAATCAACATTAAAATGACATTTGGTACAACCAGCATTAAAGAAATGACCGCCGCATTGGGACGGATAAAGTTATAACCCAGATAAGAATAAAGAATGGTAGGGACGGTAATAAAATCGGGTGAGCCAACAATGAAACTGATGGCGAACTCTTCTATGGATAACGTAAAGACAATAATTAATGCGGCAAATATTCCCGGTCTGATGGTGGGCAGGCAGGCCACTAAAAAACGGTTTATTAACGAAGCACCCATATCCCGCGCCGCATCGAGCGTGTCCTGGCGTATCTGCGAAAAAGACAGGGTCAGAATGCGGACGGCATAAGGCATCAGAATAATAATATGCCCCAGCAAAATCCCGCCAAACCGGCTGTGGATGCCCGCCACATTGAGCAACATGGAAAAAAACAGTGCGACGACAAAGCCCGGAACGATAAGCGGCAATAAGATCGCATTCTGTAAAAGATGTTTGCCCGTAAACGACATCCTGCCAAACGCCCACGCGGCAGGCAGAGACAGCATCAGCGTGCAGACGGAGACGGTGGCCGCCAGTAAATAGCTGTTCCTGAGCGCCTGGGGTAACGCGGTGGTGGTCCAGACTTCCACCCAGCGGCCCAGTGAGAGCACCGGCGGCAGGGCATCTGGCCATGCCCACGGATGGGTTTTATCGACCAGTGACCACAGGACGGTCAGCATAAAGGGAATAACCAGCCACAGCATAAAGAGCGCGATGATCATAATCATCATGACGATCCGCAGTGGGGATAAGGTCTGTCTGGCTTTCATTATCTCTGTTCTCCGGCTTGTTGTAGCCACTTCGCCAGGGCGGCAAGTACGACTGCACCGACAAAAGCCGCCAGCATTAAAATCACCGCGACAACGGCCGCAAGGTTCCAGCCCTGCGCGCTGATTTCAGGGAAGCGCAGTATATATTGCGAAAGAGAGAACACGCTGGTTGGCCCCGCAACGACCTGGAATGAAAAGTCACCCAGTGCGCCGATGAAGATCAGGACCAGCGATACCTGAACGGATTGGATAGATAGGGGCAGGATGATCTGTAACAACCGGGCAGTTTTGCCTGCGCCCAAATCCCGCGCGGCATTAAAAATTTCGTCACCAATCGCGCGCAGACTGCCGGACATGATAAGCAACGCATAGGGTAGCTGTTTCCAGACCTGCAAAATAATCACGCCTATTCCCCAGCGGTCATTCTGCATTCTGATGGGGTGAGAGATGATCCCCAGCTTAAGCAAACCCAGGTTGATAAAGCCCTGCCAGGAAATCAGGTTGATAAACAGCAGCGCAGCCACCAAACCGTGCACCATCAGCGGGGCTTTGAGTAAGCCGCCCATCAGCATCGAGCCGGGGAAAGGCTTTCTCAGCCACAGTGCCAGCGGAAGCGCCAGGGCAACGGAGAGCACCGCACTGATCACGCCGATTCTGAGCGAATAGCCTGTCGCGCGCCACAGCTGGCTGTCATTCAGAATGGTTTGCCAGTACTGAAGCGTGAAGTGCGCCGGTGCGCCAAAATCAAACAGGCCAACGGATTGCGCCAGCGCCATGATCACAATCAGCATCAGAGTGAGGATGACCGGCGCGACCGCAGGCAGCACCAGCAACCAACAGAGCCTGTTCCGGTTGCGCGTTTTCATGAATAGCTTTCCCGTAAAAAACGGATCTTGTCTGGCGCAATAGAGAAATTAACGTTGTCACCTTCGCGGATGGAATTTTTACCAACCAGCTGGATACACCACTGATATTCCGTTTCTTCATGGCCCAGCGGATGAACCTGAAGTTCAGAAAGGTTGCCCAGAAAACTCACCGCACCGATCCCGAAGGTCCGCGTGTTTTTTCCGGAACTGTGTTCGCTCAGTACGGCATCCTCAGGGCGCCAGAAGGTATAGACCTTGTCCGATACGGGCGGCACAGGGCTATGGATTTCCATTTCGCCCAGTACGCACGCAATGCGATACATCCCGGTGCTGCTGTCGCTCTCCAGTATGCGGGCTTTCATGACGTTAGCCTGGCCGACGAAACCGGCGACAAAGCGGTTTACCGGGGAATAATAGATCTCATCCGGCGTACCGGTTTGCTCAATCTTCCCGGCATTCATGACCACCACAACGTCAGACATCGACAAGGCTTCTGCACGGTCGTGGGTAACATAAATGGCGGTAAACCCATGGGAGCGCTGAAGCTGTCTGATCTCCAGCCGTACCTTGTCGCGTAATCTGGCATCCAGATTTGACAGCGGCTCATCAAACAACACGATTTCCGGACGTACGGCCAGCGCTCTGGCAAGCGCCACGCGCTGCTGCTGACCGCCGGATAACTGCGCCGGCAGTTTAGGCAAATGCGCATTCAGCGATACCTGGGCAGCGGTCTGCGCTACGCGATCGTCAATGTCCGTTTTCGCCATCTTCCTCTGCCTGAGGCCAAATCCGATATTTTCAGCAACGGAAAGGTGAGGAAAAAGCGCATAGGACTGAAAGCACATCGCCGTGTCGCGATGTTCAGGTTTGACATGATGCATATCCTGCTGGTGGATCAGCACTTCGCCACTATCAGGCGTGTAAAAGCCGGCAATAACTTTAAGCAGCGTGGTTTTGCCACAGCCAGATGGGCCAAGCAGGGAAACAAATTGCCCTTTTCTGGCCTGCAGTGAAATGCCGTTCAGCGCGACAAAATCGTCGAACGTCAGCGTGGCATTGTGGATTTCTAGCGTGTTCACGTTGGGCTGCTCCGTCATAAATTGCCAGGGACTTCTTAATTAATGCGAGGTGCATAATAATTTGCCGTATGGAATTTAAGCAATTTCAGGCAGGTTAAGAATTTATTAACTTTTTAAAACCTATTAATAACAGTGGAATGGATGTTTACTTTGAAATCGCACGTTTAACGCGCTAACTATTTTAATGCGTTGTGATTAATATTCAGGATCGAAGGGCAGGGTTGCTGAAACAGAAAGCGCAAAGGAGAGCCGGGCAACGCTGTCCTGAAAGATAGTGATGCGCTAAGCCGGGAGCAATACGTGGTCAGGCGGGAGTAAAACGAGAATGAGGGTGGACTGTCGCCATGGTTTTAAGCGCCTTGCCATGGTTTAGCTGCTGCATAAAAAGAAGTGTGTGGAGGGAGGCAGAACCCTGGGCAGAGTAAAAGTATTAATCCGGACAAAAGGTTCGTTTTTAATATAATGCGAATTGCATGATATTTCAGTGTCTCTCCATTATGTTTCACTCTTATGAAGCTTTTATGATCGGGATAAACCGGGCATGAGAGGCTGAATAGCAGCAAGTCTGACTGAAACGTAAAGGCCGGGCCCTTTACTACTCGTCATGCATAAAAGCATGCTAGGGTATTTTCAGAACCCATTATTAAACACGGTGAGGACAACGCTGTGGTTCATGGATATTCCGCTGGTCATGAAGTCGAACTTACTCGCAGTGAAAAACTTATTCTGGAGCTTGTCCGCCGCAACGATGGCATTTCCCGCGCCTCGCTGGTTTCGCAAACCATTCTGAATCAGTCATCTATTCACCGCATTGTTGATACGCTGACCGAAAACGGTTTTCTCAGCCTGGGGGAATCGCCGTCCCAGGGAAGAGGCAAGCCCAGCCCGTCGTTATCACTGAATGCGAATGCGCGTTATGGTTATGGCATCTCTATTAACTCAGACTGCGTTGCCGCCAGCCTGATTAATTTCCGGGGCGGTATTACAGACTACTGCGTACTGGATACGCATCCACGCGATCCTGCCCGGACCTTATTCAGTATCAAACATCACTATCTGGATACCTTGAAAAAACACGCTATTTCGCCTGAAAAAGTCTGTGGTGTGGGATACAGCATGGCGGGCTTTCTTTATGATTCACGAAAGTATTTCAATCCGCCTGAACCGTTAAAAAACTGGATGGGCATCGATCTGCGTCGTGAAATTACCATGTTATTTGATAGACCGGTCTGGATTGAAAATAACGCCACGACGGCAGCGCACGCTGAAGCCTTTTTAGGCGCCGGGCTGAAATACGATACGTTTGGCTATCTCTCTTTTAATTATGGTTTTGGCGGGGGCATCGTGATTAACGGTAAACCGTTTCAGGGTGTGTTTGGCAATGCGGGGGAGATCAGCCGTATTTTTACGCCGGAAGAGGGCAGGCTGCGCCCGGCTCTGGGGATCCTGATCGATCGGTTACGTCACGGCGGTATTGAAATTAAAGATATCCGCGATCTCAATCATAAATTCGATCCGGCCTGGCCGATTGCGCAACAGTGGGTAGAAGACGTCACGCCAAACCTGTATCGGGCAATAGATGCCATGAATGCGGTGATCGATCCCGGCGCCATCATATTAGGGGGTGAAATTCCCCGTAAGCTGGGCGAGATGTTTTTAGCCAGGCCGCAGACCCGTTCGGATAAACGCTGGGACATTGCTGCGGAATATCCGGATATTCTGCTAAGCGCCATTGAGGGGGACAGTGCGGCACTGGGCGCGGCGCTGACGCCATTGCGGGAAACCTATTTTAATTAAGGCCGTTACCCGCAGACCAAAGTTTCAGCGGGTAACGGTAAGTCATGCGCATGAGCAGGGGGTATGTTACTAGCGCATTGTCACAAACTCTTCCGCTGCGGTCGGGTGGATCGCCACGGTGTTATCGAAGTCTTTCTTGGTGGCACCCATTTTCAGCGCCACGGCGAAGCCCTGCAGCATCTCATCCATACCGAATCCGATTCCGTGAATGCCGACAATCTTCTCATCTGCACCCACACAGACCAGCTTCATGCGGCACGGCTGACGATGCTGGGTGACGGCGGTGTACATGGCGGTAAACGACGACTTGTAGACCTTCACCTGATCGTCGCCGTACTGTTCGCGCGCCTGCGGTTCGGTCAGTCCCACCGTGCCAATCGGCGGATGGCTAAACACCACGGTCGGCACATTGCTGTAATCCAGATGCTCGTCGGGCTTATTGTTAAACAGACGCTCAGAGAGACGACGGCCTGCCGCAACCGCCACCGGCGTCAGCTCAACCGCACCGGTGTTGTCGCCCACGGCGTAAACGCCTGACACACTGGTGTTCTGGAATTTGTCGACTTTGATATAGCCTTTGTCATCCAGCGCCACGCCTGCGGCTGCAATGTTGAGGTTATCGTTGGCCGGCTCACGGCCAATCGCCCAGACCAGGCAATCCACCGTATATTCGCTGCCGTTTTCCAGCTGCAGCGTCAGGCTGCCATCGCTGTTTTTAATCACCGCTTTTGGAATGGATTCGGTGTGCAGCGCCGGGCCTTCGGTGTTCATCACTTCGACCAGCGTCTCGGTGAGCAGCGGATCGAAGCTGCGCAGTGGCGCATGTTTACGCACGAACAGGTGGGTTTCTGAACCCAGCGCGTTCACGACACCCGCCAGTTCGACTGCAATATAGCCCGCGCCGATGACGGCGGTGCGTTTTGGCAGGGCATCCAGCTCGAAGAAGCCATCGGAATCAATACCGTACTCCGCACCCGGAATGTTGGGGTGCACCGGACGACCGCCGGTGGCGATCAGAATATGGTTAGCCGTGATAATCTCGCCGTTAACTTCAACGCTGTGCGCATCGACAAAGCGGGCAAAGCCTTTGATCACTTCAACTTTGTTTTTACCCAGCACGTTGTCGTAAGAGTTGTGGATGCGATCGATGTAGGCGCTGCGGTTTTTCACCAGCGTGGCCCAGTCGAAGCGGTTCACGGTGGTGTCGAAACCATAATCCGGCCCATAGAGATGGATAGCTTCGGCGATTTGCGCGGCGTGCCACATGATTTTTTTCGGCACGCAACCCACGTTCACGCAGGTGCCGCCCAGCTCTTTCGCTTCAATCAGGGCACATTTCTGGCCATACATAGCTGCACGGTTAATCGAGGCGATGCCGCCGCTGCCGCCGCCAATGGCGAGATAGTCGAAATGTCGGGTCATTGAAGTATCCATCCGGTTGCATAAAAAATTGGGGTTGAGTGTAACGCTGCGGGTCGAAATGACGCAAAGTTTGCGCCTATGATTGTAATAGGGTTCTGTTTTTTATTCGCTTACAGGGAAGCATACCATGCACCTTACTTTTCTCGGCACCGGCGGCGGTGCTCCCAGCCTGCAACGTAACGTGACGTCCATTGCTTTTACCCGTGCGCTGAGTGGTGAAACCTGGCTGTTCGACTGCGGGGAAGGCACGCAATTACAGTTTATGCGCTCCAGCCTGAAACCAGGCAAGCTGGATAAGATTTTTATCACCCATCTGCATGGCGATCATATTTTCGGGCTGCCGGGATTACTCACCAGCCGGTCAATGGCCGGGCTGACCTCACCGATGACGGTCTATGGCCCCAGAGGATTAAAGACCTTCGTTGAAACGGCGCTGTCGATCAGCGGCTCCTACACCGACTACCCGCTGACCATTGTGGAGATTGAGGCGGGCTGGACGCTGGATGACGGCGAGTTTCGTATCAGTGCCTGGCCGCTGAGCCATCCGGTGGAGTGTTTTGGCTACCGCATTGAGCAGCATGATAAACCCGGCCTGCTGGATGCCGCGCGGCTGAAAGCGGAAGGGGTGCCTCGCGGTCCGTGGTTTCAGCAGCTGAAGCAGGGGGAATGTGTGACGCTTGAGGATGGACGGGTGGTTAACGGGGCTGACTATCTTGGCCCGGCGACGCCCGGCAAAAAGCTGGCCATCTTTGGCGATACTGCACCGACCGGGGTTGCGCTGCAACTGGCGGCGGATGTTGACCTGATGGTGCATGAAACCACGCTGGAGGCAGCGATGGTGGAAAAAGCCAACGGGCGCGGCCACTCTACAACTTTGCAGGCGGCGGAAGTGGCTAAGCGCGCCGGGGCAAAGCGGATGATCGCCACCCATTTCAGCTCCCGCTATCTGGCAAAGGACATGAGCCGCCTGCTGGCGGAGTGCCAGACGATTTTCCCCTGCACCGAGCTGGCCTCAGACCTGGCCGTATTCACTGTTTAGTGATGCAGTGCCGGATAAGTAAACAGCAGCAGATGGGTAATATTCAGGGCGAAGTGCAGGGCGGTCGCCAGCCATAAGCGGCCGCTCCAGTGCCACGCCAGACCGTAAAGCAGGCCAGCCAGGGAGGCGAAAATCACCAGCAGCACGCCACCCTGGACATGTGCCAGTCCAAACAGCAGCGCGCTAATCAGCAGCGCGGGCATGCCGCCCAGCACCGCTCTCAGCCGCTGTTGCAGATAGCCCCGGAACAGCGCCTCTTCGGCCAGCGAGACAAAGAACAGATTCGCCAGCATAAACGCGGGCAGCCACGGTGGATTGTGAGGCTCAAAAGCCAGGCCACCCAGCAGCACCGCGCTACCCAGCAGCAGCGGCACGGCGGCGATTAACGCCAGCGCGGCGATCCACGGATAACGTGGTGGGCAGGCACGGGCGCGAAACAGCGTCGGCAGGCAGGCCAGCAGCACAAAGGGGATCAGCGCTTTATCGAAGTTAAAGGAAAAACTGAACGGCAGGCTCTGCGCGCCAGCCTTCACCTCATCGACCTGCAGGGAGTTGTTAAAGCAGGGGAAAAGGTGGAGAAACAACCCCAGCGAGATCAGCACCAGCAGCGCTTCGCTCAGGCGTTGTTTTCGGGAATGAATCGGGTCAAAGCGGCGCAGCGCAACCAGCGCGGCGATCCCCGCCAGCAGGGGTAACACCGGCCATGTCAGGACATGATGATAAAACCCCGACAGCGCGGCGAGCGCTAACAGCAGTAGCGCCAGCCGCCGGGCGGGTTGCAGCGCGGCCAGCGCGCCTGCCAGCAGAATCCACATGGTGGTTTATTCAGGAACGATCTGATTCACCACGAAGTGACCGGTACCGGCCGGGACCAGTTTTTTGTGCAGCCACGGCAGCAGGGTATTCATCTGCTGGGCCAGCTTCCACGGCGGGTTAATCACGATCATGCCGGAGGCGGTCATGCCGCGCTGATCGCTGTCCGGACGGGCCGCCAGTTCGATCTGCAGAATGTTGCGGATGCCGGTCGCTTCCAGGTCGCGCAGCATGTGTTTGATCTGCTGGCGCAGAACCACCGGATACCAGAGCGCAAAGACGCCGGTGCCAAAACGTTTATGGCCTTCCTGAATCCCTTTCACTACTGCCTGGTAGTCGCTTTTCATCTCATACGGCGGATCGATCAGTACCAGACCGCGACGCGATGGAGGGGGCAGTTTCGATTTTAACTGCTGATAGCCGTCGGCACGATCGACGCGCGCGCGGTCATCTTTGCTGAATTCGTTACGCAGCAGCGGATAGTCGCTGGAGTGCAGCTCAGTGAGTTGCAGTCTGTCATCTTCACGCAGCATATGACGGGCAATCAGCGGCGAACCCGGATAGTAGCGCAGCGTGCCGCTGCGGTTCAGCGCACGGATCGCATCAAAGTAGGGTTGCAGCAATTCCGGCGCATCGGGCTGCTGCCAGATACGCGAGATGCCTTCCAGATATTCACCGGTACGCTCGGCGTGCTCGCCGCTCAGCTGGTAGCGGCCTGCGCCTGCATGGGTATCCAGGTAGAAAAACGGTTTCTCTTTCTCTTTCAGCGCCGTGATGATCAGGCTCAGAACGGTGTGCTTCAGCACGTCGGCGTGGTTGCCAGCATGGAAGCTATGGCGATAACTCAGCATTGTTTATCCTGTTGAATGTATAAGGTTTTAATTGATGGAAAATCAATTTATACCAATTATTACCCCACGTATTACCCACAGAACGACGCACAGCAACCGACGCAGGAAAAGCATGAGAATCCGCGATTATATCAGGGATGACCCGCTGATGGACCAGAAGCGTGATAACAAATAGGGATCACAGGCATCAGACAAAAGCAGGCATCTTCCGTGCGGTGATCCGCGCGTTTCTTCCCCACCTCATCCTGGCTGCCATTGATTTTCGCTACACTAAGCCGCATGTTACTTAGATTGCGTTGCGCGACCCGCTGCGCCCCATACATCGATAAAGGACTGCGCTATGACCAATCCGCTACTGACATCTTTTACGCTCCCCCCTTTTTCTGCCATTAAGCCTGAACATGTGGTGCCTGCCGTGACGGAAGTGCTGAGCCACTGTCGCGCAGAAGTCGAAAAAGTCGTGGCGCAGGGTGCGCCGTATACCTGGGATAACCTGGTTCAGCCACTGGCGGAAACCGACGATCGTCTGAGCCGTATTTTCTCACCGGTCAGTCATCTGAATGCGGTAAAAAACAGCCCGGAGCTGCGTGAAGCCTATGAGCAGACGCTGCCGCTGCTCTCTGAATACAGCACCTGGGTCGGTCAGCATGAAGGCCTGTATCAGGCGTATCGCAACCTCAAAGAGGGCGAACAGTACGCGGCTCTGGACCTGGCGCAGAAGAAAGCGGTCGATAACGCCCTGCGTGATTTCGAACTCTCCGGTATCGGCCTGCCAAAAGATAAACAGCAGCGTTATGGCGAAATCGCCGCGCGCCTTTCTGAGCTGGGTTCGGCATACAGCAACAACGTGCTCGATGCGACCATGGGCTGGAGCAAGCTGATCACCGATGAACGCGAGCTGGCCGGTATGCCGGAAAGCGCGATGGCGGCGGCGAAAGCACAGGCCGAAGCCAAAGAGCAGGAAGGCTGGCTGCTGACGCTGGATATCCCAAGCTATCTGCCGGTCATGACCTACTGCGACAACGCCGCGCTGCGTGAAGAGATGTATCGCGCCTATGCGACGCGCGCCTCCGATCAGGGGCCGAATGCCGGTAAGTGGGATAACGGCCCGATCATGGCCGAAGAGCTGGCGCTGCGTCACGAGCTGGCACAGCTGCTGGGCTTCGACTCCTATGCCGATAAATCACTGGCGACCAAAATGGCGCAAAGCCCGTCTCAGGTGATCGACTTCCTGAATGACCTGGCTGAGCGTGCGCGTCCGCAGGGTGAAAAAGAGCTGGCACAGCTGCGCGCCTTCGCGCAGAAAGAGCATGGCGTTGAGCAGCTTAATCCGTGGGATCTCACCTATTACGGTGAAAAGCAGAAGCAGCATCTCTACACCATCAGCGATGAGCAGCTGCGTCCTTACTTCCCGGAAGAGCGTGCGGTCGCTGGTCTGTTCGAAGTGGTGAAACGCATCTACGGCATCACTGCGAAGCAGCGTACCGATGTTGAGGTTTACCATCCGGATGTGAAGTTCTTCGATCTGTTCGATGAAACCGGCGAACTGCGCGGCAGCTTCTATCTTGACCTCTACGCCCGCGAGCACAAACGTGGCGGTGCGTGGATGGATGACTGCGTCGGCCAGATGCGTAAAGCCGATGGCAGCCTGCAGAAGCCCGTCGCCTACCTGACCTGTAACTTTAACCGTCCGGTGAAAGGCAAACCTGCGCTGTTCACCCATGACGAAGTGATTACCCTGTTCCATGAGTTTGGTCACGGCCTGCACCACATGCTGACCCGCATCGAAGCGCCTGGCGTTTCCGGTATCAGCGGTGTGCCATGGGATGCGGTCGAACTGCCAAGCCAGTTTATGGAAAACTGGTGCTGGGAACCGGAAGCGCTGGCGTTTATCTCGGGTCACTTTGAAACCGGCGAACCGCTGCCGAAAGCGTTGCTGGATAAAATGCTGGCGGCGAAAAACTATCAGGCCGCGCTGTTTATCCTGCGTCAGCTGGAGTTCGGCCTGTTCGATTTCCGTCTGCACACCGAGTTTAACCCGGAGAAAGGCGCTCAGATTCTGGAAACCCTGCGCGAAGTGAAAAGCCGCGTGGCGGTGGTTCCGGGTCCGGAATGGGGTCGTTTCCCGCACGCTTTCAGCCACATCTTTGCCGGTGGCTATGCGGCAGGTTACTACAGCTATCTCTGGGCCGACGTGCTGGCGGCAGATGCGTACTCCCGCTTCGAAGAAGAGGGCATCTTCAACCGCGAAACCGGCCAGTCGTTCCTGGATAACATCCTGACGCGCGGCGGTTCTGAAGAGCCGATGGAGCTGTTCAAACGCTTCCGTGGCCGTGAGCCGCAGCTCGATGCGATGCTGGAACATTACGGCATTCAGGGATAAGTCAGTTTGTGAAAATCTGTTTACTCGATGAATCAGGCGCCGGAGACGGCGCCTTATCACTTTTAGCGCAGCGCTGGCAGCTGGAGCACGAGGAAGACGCGCTGCTGGCGCTGGTGCAGACCCCAACGCACCTTGAACTGCGCAAGCGTGATGAGCCAAAGCTGGGCGGGATTTTTGTTGATTTCGTCACGGGCGCGATGGCACATCGCCGTCGCTTCGGCGGTGGACGCGGTGAGGCCGTCGCCAAAGCGGTTGGCATCAAAGGCGGTTATCTGCCGGATGTGGTTGATGCGACTGCCGGACTGGGCCGTGATGCGTTTGTGCTGGCGGCGCTGGGCTGCCGGGTGCGGATGCTGGAACGTCACCCGGTAGTGGCTGCCCTGCTGGAAGATGGATTGCAGCGCGGTTATCAGGATGCGGAAATTGGCCCGTGGCTGCGCGACCGCCTGACGCTGATTCATGCGGCCAGCGCGCAGGCGCTGAGCGATATCACGCCGCAGCCGGATGTGGTTTATCTCGATCCGATGTATCCCCATCGCCAGAAAAGTGCGCTGGTGAAAAAGGAGATGCGGGTATTTCAGTCGCTGGTCGGGCCGGATGAAGATGCAGATGCGTTACTGGAACCGGCGCGTCGGCTGGCGAAGAAACGGATTGTGGTCAAACGGCCAGACTATGCTCCGCCACTGGCGGGTGTGGTGACGCAGGCGGCCGTGGTCACTAAAAGCCATCGCTTCGATATTTATCCTCCGCTTTAACGCATAAAAAAAGCCGGCGCAGTGCCGGCTTTAATCATGTATACGCCTCAGACGGAATTACTCGTCGTCTTCATCGCGCAGCGGCACAATCAGCATGTCGATGTGCACGGTGTTAATCAGCTGACGGGCTGAGGACATCAGCTTGCTCCAGAAATCCTGATGATGACCACATACCACCAGGTCAACGTCATATTTCTTGATCGCATCAACCAGAACCTGGCCCAGGTCGCCACTGCCGCTCAGCGTTTCACTGATCGGATAGCCCGCCGCATCCGACAACCCTTTCAGCGCCGCATGCGTCTCTTCAGAGATGCGCTTCTGCATATCCCCTAAGTTGACATCAATCAGGCCGGTGTAGAGGTCGGAGTAATTCACATCAACGTGAATCAGGGAAATTCTGGCATCGTACGGACGAGCCAGTGAGACGGCCTTATCCACCAGCAACTGGCTTTCGGGAGAAAGGTCGACTGCAATCAGGATGTGTTTATAAGCCATGATAAAACTCCTTTCACGAGATTAAGGATGGCATCCGGTGTTCCTGCCGCGTCACAGCTTAGCGAAATCCCTTGCGCGAGCGGGCGATGAGCGCCACCAAAGTGTCAACCTGCATTGCAGGTGATGATGTTGTTATATCCTGAGTATAGCCTTCTCTGACGGCAAATGCTGCCGTTGCCGCCTGGCTTATGAATAAGATCAAGGCTATGCCAGATTTACTCGCGCTGAACGAAAATCATCGTTGGAAAAAATGTAAAGAATTCTCCTACACTGAAAAAAGGCGGACCGGTTCACAGCCGCTCAGGGGGTCGAAAATTTTCGCAGTCCGGTGATTCAGTGGCTGGTTTTTTCTGCAGGCAGGCTCAGTGTCTGACACGGGAGTCTGTTGCTGCGATGCCAGTCGGGAGGGGGAGAATATGATCAGCACTATTGCGCTTTTTTGGGCTCTTTGTGTGGTGTGTATCGTGAATATGGCGCGCTATTTTTCGTCTCTGCGCGCGCTGCTGGCGGTATTACGGGGATGTGATCCGCTGCTGTATCAGTATGTCGATGGGGCAGGGTTTTTTACCTCTCACGGTCAGCCGAGCAAGCAGGTGCGTCTGGTGACCTACATCTGGGCAAAACGCTATCTTGATCATCATGACGATGAGTTTATCCGGCGCTGCGAGCGGGTTCGCGGGCAGTTCGTTCTGACCAGTGCGCTGTGTGGGCTGGTGGTCATCAGTCTGGTGGCGCTGGCGATCTGGCATTAAAAAAGGGCGACTTACGTCGCCCTTTTTTTGCTGGCATCACACCAGTTTTAAGGCAATCCAGTAGAGCGAACCCGACAGCAGAATACAAACCGGCAGGGTGAAGATCCACGCCATGGCGATGTTCTTGATGGTTCGGCTCTGCAATCCGCCACCGTCAACCAGCATCGTACCGGCTACCGATGAAGAGAGGATATGCGTGGTGGAGACGGGCATGCCGGTATAGCTGGCGACGCCAATCGACAGCGCGGCTGTTACCTGTGCTGACATTCCCTGTGCGTAGGTCATGCCTTTTTTACCAATCTTCTCACCAATAGTGGTGGCAACACGACGCCAGCCAATCATGGTGCCGATGCCCAGCGCCAGTGCCACGGCCACAATAATCCAGATAGGCGCATACTCGATGGTACCCAGCAGGTCGCTTTTCAGCTTATTGAGGAAGCGTTTGTCATCGGGTGAGGTCTCTTCCAGACGGGCCGCTTTATCGGCGGTATCGGAGATACACAGCAGCAGACGACGCATCTGACCGCGCTGATCAACTGTCAGCTGATCGTAGCTCTGCAGATTATTCAGCAACACCTGCGCACCCTGTACCGCCTGCAATGCGCGCGCGCTGTCACAGTGGAACTCTTTCGGGCTGGCCGCTGGCACTTCTTCCGGCGTTGGCAGCTTAGGCGGTGCCATCTGGATGATGTGGTTCAGCGAGGCGTTGTGCTGCTGGTAATACTGCTCCAGGTGATTGACCGCATCGCGGGTGCGCGTGATGTCATAACCGGAGGCATTCATATTCACCACGAAACCAGCCGGTGCCACGCCAATCAGGACCAGCATGATCAGGCCAATGCCTTTCTGACCGTCATTCGCACCGTGCGAATAGCTCACGCCAATTGCCGAAACAATCAGGGCGATACGGGTCCAGAACGGCGGCTTTTTCTTGCCGTCGATCTTCTCGCGGTCAGCAGGTGTCATATGAATACGCGCACGCTTTTTGGTATTGCTCCAGTAGCGACGCAGAATAAATATCAGGCCGCCCGCCATCACCAGGCCGACAATCGGCGACAGGATCAGAGAAAGGAAGATGTTCAGGACTTTCGGGATGTTGAGCGCATCAACCACCGAGGTTCCGCTCATCAGGGCGTTGGTCAGACCGATACCGATAATGGCGCCGATCAGCGTATGGGAGCTGGAGGCCGGCAGACCGAGATACCAGGTGCCGAGGTTCCAGATAATCGCCGCCAGCAGCATAGAAAACACCATGGCGAGACCGTGAGCCGATCCAACATTCAACAACAGATCGGTAGGAAGCATATGAACAATAGCGTAAGCGACACTCAATCCACCGAGCAGCACGCCAAGGAAGTTGAATACACCCGCCATCACCACAGCAAGCTGGGCACGCATGGCACGCGTATAGATGACCGTCGCAACTGCGTTGGCCGTGTCGTGGAAACCGTTGATCGCTTCGTAAAACAATACAAACAGCAGGGCAAGAACCAATAACAGGCTAGTACTGAGGTCTAGACCAGCAAACAGATGTAGCATAAACGTTACGCCATTTTTGGAGGACATGAACGCGGCGCATTATCCGCGACAACGTGCTGTATGGGAAAGGAAAATATAGCGCTAATTTAACCTTTCGTCGTAAGGCTTAAGGTTACTCCGGTGAAAAAGAGTTAGATATTAAGCAGATACAATATGACACATTTACGGCAATTTTTTGACGCTGGCGTCTCAGTGAGCAGATCACTACAATCTGCGCCTTTCCAGTTAAGTGAGTGAACCGCAGTGGAACAGTTTGACGTTATCATCATTGGTGCCGGAGCCGCAGGGCTCTTCTGCGCCGCCCAGGCCGGACAGCGGGGACGCCGCGTGTTACTGCTGGATAACGGCAAAAAGCCAGGACGAAAGATTCTGATGTCAGGCGGTGGCCGCTGCAATTTCACCAATCTCTATACGGAACCCGCGGCCTATCTGTCGCACAATCCCCACTTCTGTAAATCGGCGCTGGCGCGTTATACCCAGTGGGATTTTATCGATCTGGTTAATCGCCACGGTATCGCCTGGCATGAGAAAACCCTGGGGCAGCTCTTTTGTGATGACTCTGCTCAGCACATTGTCGATCTGCTGCTGGCCGAATGTGACAAAGGCAATGTCACGCTGCGACTGCGTAGTGAAGTGCTCAGCGTAGTGCGCGATGAAAGCGGTTATACGCTTCAGCTCAACGGCAGCACGGTTCAGGCGGAGAAGCTGGTCATTGCCAGTGGCGGTCTGTCGATGCCTGGCCTGGGCGCTTCGCCGTTTGGCTATAAAATTGCGGAGCAGTTCGGGCTAAGCGTGTTCCCGACGCGCGCGGCGCTGGTGCCCTTTACCCTGCACAAGCCGCTGCTGGAGCAGTTGCAGACGCTGTCAGGCGTCGCGCTGGAGACCACCATCGATGCGCAGGATGGCACCCGCTTCAAAGAGGCGATGCTCTTTACCCACCGTGGTCTCTCCGGCCCGGCGGTATTGCAGATTTCCAGCTACTGGCTGCCGGGTGAGTTCGTCACCATCGATCTCTCGCCCGCCACGCCACTTGACGCGTTTCTGGCGGCGCAGCGTGAAGCACATCCGAATCTCAGCCTGAAAAACAGCCTGGCGAAAATCCTGCCAAAGCGTCTGGTGGAAGTCCTGCAGGCGCTGAATGTGGTGCCGGATATCACCCTGAAGCAGCTCAACAGCAAACAGCAAACCGAGCTGGTGCAGACGCTGCATGCCTGGCGCATCCAGCCAAACGGCACCGAGGGGTATCGTACTGCGGAAGTGACGCTGGGCGGCGTGGATACCACACAGCTCTCCTCGAAAACCATGGAGGCGCGCGCGGTGCCGGGGCTTTACTTTATTGGGGAAGTGGCCGATGTCACCGGCTGGCTGGGGGGATATAACTTCCAGTGGGCCTGGAGTTCCGCCTGGGCCTGTGCCCAGGCGTTGTAACGCAGGTTTACCAGCGCTGATGCACGTGAGGTGCGATCTTCTCCTGATAGATCTGCTTCAGCGCCGCCATCGTCTCTGCAGAGAGCGCATCGACGTCGCTGGCGCGGGCATTGGCTTCAGCCTGTTCGCGGTTTTTCGCGCCAGGAATCACCACGCTGACATCTTCGTTCATCAGGATCCAGCGCAGCGCAAACATCGCCATGGTGGTGTCACCCGTGACAAAGCGGCGAATCTCCTCAACCGCCTCCAGCGCCACCTCATAAGGGACGCCGGAGAAGGTCTCGCCTTTATCGAACGCTTCGCCATTACGGTTAAAGGTGCGATGGTCGTCAGCGGCAAACACGCTGTCGGCGCGCATTTTGCCGGTCAGTAAGCCTGAAGCCAGCGGCACACGGGCGATGATCGCCACATCACGGCGTTTCGCTTCACGCAGCAGCAGTTCAGCCGGACGCTGGCGGAAGATGTTGTAGATCAGCTGAATTGACGCGACGTTGGGAAACTCCAGCGCCTTCAGACCTTCCTCGACTTTCTCAACGGAAACGCCGTAATGACGGATTTTTCCGGCGGCGACCATCTCATCCATCACGGCAAACACGTCCGGGTTGTAGTAGACCTCGGTTGGCGGGCAATGCAGCTGCACCAGATCCAGCGTTTCGGTCTGCAGATTTTCCCGTGAGCGTTCGATAAACGCGTTGAGGTTTTCGGCGTTGTAGCCCTCAGCCACGTGCGGTGAAAGGCGACGCCCCAGCTTGGTCGCCACAAACGGGCGTTCCCCGCCGCGCTGATTCAGCACCTCTGCGATAATCTTTTCGGAGCGGCCATCGCCATAGACATCGGCGGTATCAATAAAGGTGATGCCTGCATCCAGCGCAGCGTTCAGCGCGGCTTTGGCATCCTCCATACTCACTTCTCCCCAGGTTCCGCCAATAGCCCATGCGCCAAAGCCAATTTCGGAGACGCGCTGACCGGTACGGCCCAGTGTTCGTAGTTTCATGCAAACATTCCTCGATGCGTTTCAGACAGGGTGACAGAAAGCGGCTAACCATTGAGCTTAGCGCTTCCTGGTGAAGAGGCGATCAGGCTTCAACGCAGAGCCGTCCGGAAAAACAGGACCTGTTGACGGCAGGCTACTGGTTACGTTGAATAATTCAGGTAAGAACAGCGTTACAGGCGTCGCTACCGCTTCGCTAAATAATTGATTTTAAGATATTTCACCTGAAATTAAACAGGCGGAAATGTCGATTCGGTCACATACTTCAATTTTCAGGCCAATAATGGGATCGCTATGTTCAAATTTGTTAAGTCGGTCTTTGCCAGTCCCGAGAAGTTTCTGCAGATCATGACCCGTCAGGATATTAACGACTCCATCGCTGAAGGTGAGCGCATCATTATTGACGAGAACGGCAATATCTCGGTCAACACGCTGAGCGAGGAAGTCCACGAAGATTTCGCCCGTCATGTGAACACGTTAAAGGGAGTGTGAGGTGGGTACCGCAATATTTATGGTGCTGATGGTCAGTGGTTACTGGTACACCAGCCGTGATTTAAACAGCCGCTTTAAAATCCGTCGTTCGTCGGGCTGGGACGTCTATTTCCTTGTCGCACTTTACGGCTGTATTTTTGTTCTGCAGGGTGTATTTGCGACCGGCATCATCTGGTTACTGCTGCTCTGCATCTCCGGCATCGCCAATGCCGTCCAGATGATCCCTGGCGTTCATCTGAAGTGGCAGGTGGAGTTTATGACATGGAGCTTCCTGGGCATCCAGGCGCCGGTCGTCATCATGCTCGCCTTTGCCATTCTGCTCTGTCTTTATCGCTCAAACTGGGCAGGCAGCGCACGACTCAACGTCTCCGGTCGTAAAGATCTTTATCAGAAACTGTCGCGCTCGAATGGCGTGGAACAGCTGCTGTTTCAGTGCATGGAAGAGGGCGAACTGGCGTGGATTACCCTGAAGTCGCGCCGCATTTACATCGGCATGGTGCACGCCTCGACCTTTGAATATGAGAGCACCAAAAACATCGTGCTGATCCCGATGCTGAGCGGATACCGCGACAGCAAGACGCTGAAGCTGGCGGTGGAACATAACTACAGCAAGTGGTACGCCGAGCATGACATCACGCTCGACTCTAAACCCAAAGATGCGATGTCGTTCCGTAAAGTGATCATGGTTGACCAGATTGAGAGCCTGTCACTGTTCGATCCGGCCAGCGCCACGGCGCTTTCGATGGGACATCCGCAGGAACTGGAGAAGAGTCAGGGCAAAGACGATGGCGACAGCCCGGACGATAAAAGCCGGGACGAGCAGGATTAAAAAGCCCGATCGGTTTCCCCTGATGGTGTGACATCATCAGGGGAAACCGATCCCCCTCACACCATATTTTCCGCCGTAAACAGCCGAAACGCGACTTTACCCGCCTGATAGACATCCGGTTGATAGCCGGTCTCCAGATGATTCAGCATCAGATCAATCGCTAACCGGGCATGCTGCTGAGCATGCTGATCCAGCGTAAACGCCACTTCATCGTTCAGCAGTAGCTGGCGGGTCACATCATACAGCTCATGGGTAATGTAAGTGCATTTGCCCAGCAGCTGATGGGCGCGCAGGGTATCGCTGACGTCGGTGTTGCCCATGCCGGTGTTATAGACGCCGGCAATTGCCTGCGACGGACGCAGGTTACGCGCCAGTTCGCTGCGGATGGTCTCCCGCTGATCCTGACCCGCCAGCACCTCACGCAGATGACGCTGCGGCGCGCGCTGCGCCATCGCCTCACGGAATCCCGCGATGCGCTGACGGTGGGCGCGGTAATCAAAGCGACCGCTGACCATCAGAATGTCGCCAGGCTGATTCACTGTTTTACTCATCAGCAGTCCGGCCGTGCGGCCCGCCTGATACTGATCGATGCCGACATGACACAAACGGTCGGCATCGGGCAGATCGGTGACGATGGTGATCACCGGCACATTGCGGCTGTGGCACAGCGCCAGTGCCCGATAGATGGGCGGTGAGTCGTGCGCGAACACAATGATGCCGTCGCGGTTACTGCTGCGGGCGATAATGCTCTGCGCCAGCTGCTCAGGCTGCGCTTCGGCCACCAGGGTTTTGTGCAGTTTCAGGCGGCGATAGCCCAGCTGACTGGCAACCTCGCTGAAATGGGTCGTGAGCTGCTGAAAAAAGGATGAGCCGTTATTGCTGAGGAAAACCTCGATTTGCCACGGATGCTGGTACTCCTCTGGCAGCAGACGTTTCAATCCCACTTCACGTGCGGCTTTCAGGACTTTGCGGCTGGTCTCCAGTGACACGCCGCCGCGCTCGTTCAGCACCCGATCGACCGTCGCAATCCCGACGCCCGCCATTTTTGCCACCACTTCTAAGGTGAGCTTTTTCATTCAGACTCCACGCGGAAAATGGCGATTAACTGCTGCCTGCCAGACTGTTTATCTCTTCTAACCGTTTAAAAGTAAAAGATAAAGCGATTTAATGATGGAAAAGCATCAACAGCGCTGTGCTGCGATGATTTTACCGACCGTGCGGTCGACAGGCGAAAAAGCACAGCGGGTCGCTGTCCCGGCGGAATAGCCGTTAAGCTTGTAGTGAGACAATCAATGAGGAGTGAACATGACTCAGCAAAAAGAGGTTCTGATTATTGGTGCTTCGCGCGGTATCGGTCTGGCGGTGGCACAGGCGTTTGCCGGAGAGGGCTGGCAGGTCACGGCTACGCATCGCAGTGGCATTCCGGAACAGGGCAAAAAGCCAGAGATTCACTGGCATGCGCTGGATATGACCCATGCATCCGCGGTTCAGCAGCTTGCCAGCCAGCTCAGTGGCAAAACGTTCGATGCGATTCTGATCAATGCCGGGATTTCCGGGCCTTCGCATCAGAAGGTGTCACAGAGTGACGATCAGGCGCTGGCACAGCTGTTCCTGACCAATGCGATAGCGCCGGTTCGCAGCGCAGAGATTTTGCTGCCGCTGCTGAAGCCGGAAGGCGTGCTGGCGCTGACTTCATCTCAGCTCGGCAGTCTGAATGAAAATCCAGAGGCGCAGATGCCGATTTACTCGGCCAGTAAAGCCGCCCTGAATATGCTGAGCCGTACGCTGACACCGGCGGTCAACGCGCAGCACGGGACGCTGCTGACGCTGCATCCCGGCTGGGTGAAAACGGATATGGGCGGCGAGAGCGCGCCCCTGACGGCAGAAGAGAGTGCGGCCGGTATCGTCCAGCAGCTGACCCAGTGGCGCGGACGCGGTGGTCATCACTATGTCGATTACGCCGGCCAGCAGCTGCAATGGTAAGCGGATACGGGGCGTTTACGCCCCGATGTCACGCAGCGCCTTACCCTTCATCAGGTTGCGTTCGATATGCTCCAGCGTGACGTGTTTGGTCTCGGGTACCAGCATGACTGTCAGCACGATAAACACCAGATTGAGCGCGCCATAGAACCAGAAGGTGTTGGCGTTCCCCAGCTGATCCAGCATCGTCAGGAAGGTTGCCCCCACAATCATATTGCCGACCCAGTTAGTGGTGGTCGAAGCCGTAATCCCGAAGTCACGCCCTTTCAGCGGCTGAATCTCTGAACAGAGCAGCCAGATTACCGGTCCGGCCGCCATTGCAAAGCCGACGATAAACATCAGCAGCATCGCGACAGCAAAATATTTGCGGAAATCGGTTTCAACGCCCATATGCAGCAGCGTGCCCAGCACGCCCATACCCACCGCCATCACCAGAAAACTGGTGGTGAGCATGGGTTTGCGACCCCAGCGATCGACAAAGAAAATTGCAATCAGCGTGGCCAGCATGTTCACCAGCCCGACAATCACCGTGCCCCACATCTGCTCACTGGTGCTGGAGAAGCCGGCAATGTTGAAGATTTTGGGCGCGTAATACATCACCACATTCATACCGGTAAACTGCTGCATCACCTGTAGCAGCATCCCCAGCCATACTGCGCGGCGGAAATTGCCATTTGAACGGAACAGCGACCAGCCGCGCTGCTTCACCTGCAGGCTTTCACGGATCTCTTCCAGCTCCTCCCGGGCCTGCTCACTGCTGTTACGCAGTCGATCCAGCACCCGCTGCGCCTCGTTAAAGCGTCCGTGTGCTGCCAGCCAGCGCGGACTGTTGGGCAGAAACAGCACGCCGATAAACAGGATCACTGCCGGAATGGCGATCACGCCGAGCATCCCGCGCCAGTTGCCGCTGTAGCTGAACGCGGTGTCGGAGAGATAAGCCACCACGATGCCGGTGGTCAGCATCAGCTGGTACATCGAAATCATTGAGCCACGAATCCGTTCCGGCGCAATCTCCGCCAGATAGAGTGGCGCGGTGTAAGAGGCGATCCCCACCGCCAGACCCAGCATCACACGGGCGCAGACCAGCGACTCCACATCGGGTGAAAAGGCTGACCACAGCGAGCCAATCACAAACAGCGTTGCGCCCGCCAGCATACTTTTTTTACGTCCCAGTTTTGATGACATCCAGCCCGCCGCCAGCGCGCCCAGCGCTGCACCAAACATCATCGAACTCACTACCCACTCCTGCTGATGGTTAGTGATCTGCAAATCCTTCGCCAGAAACGGCAAGGCACCTGCGATGACGCCGATATCCAGACCAAACAGCAGGCCGGAGAGCGCCGCCATAAAACAGACGAACCAGGTAAAGCGGTTCTGTTGATTTCCCGATTTTTTTGCCGCAACCATGCAGGTCTCCTTGCCGTGATTCAGTGTCAGTATTGTTAATGTTATGTAAACATAGTCGATGCCAGTGTGGGGCCGATCACACTTCCGGCCATCGCCGGGGTCACACAGCCTTGTCGCGGCAAGAAAGTTTGGGAGATCAGCAGGGTGGCGCGGAAAGAGCACATCGCGGCAGAGGCACGAATACGCAAAGCAGGGCGTTTCAGGAGAGATTTTGCAACTGCCCGCCTGCGGCATTACACTGCCGCTTTCCTGCATTGATTGAAGGTGCTTATGTCTGAACCTTTCCAGCGTCAGCCGCTGCCCCTGCCGGGCGGTCATAAAAAAGTCCTGCTGCACTCGTGTTGCGCACCCTGTTCGGGTGAAGTGATGGAAGCGATGCTGGCATCCGGCATTGAATACACTATCTATTTCTACAACCCGAATATTCATCCGCTCAAAGAATATGAGCTGCGCAAAGAGGAGAATATTCGCTTTGCTGAAAAATTTGGTGTGCCGTTTGTTGATGCGGATTATGACCGGGATAACTGGTTTGAGCGGGCGCGTGGATTGGAGTGGTCACCGGAACGGGGTGAACGCTGCACCATGTGTTTTGATATGCGCTTTGAGCGCACGGCACTCTATGCCCATGAGAACGGCTTCCCGGTGATGACCAGTTGCCTGGGGATTTCACGCTGGAAAGATATGAAGCAGATTAACGACTGTGGTGTTCGCGCAGCGGCGGCGTATCCGGATCTGATGTACTGGGATTTTAACTGGCGTAAAGGCGGCGGGTCATCGCGCATGATTGAAATCAGCAAGCGCGAGAGTTTTTATCAGCAGGAATATTGTGGCTGCGTCTATTCACTGCGCGACACCAATCGTCATCGCGTCACCCAGGGACGTGAGCGTATTCAGATTGGTGTGCAATATTATCAGCCGGATGAATCCTGATTAACGCCCGTCGCGGAAAGCGTCTGCCTGCGCATATCCGCGCACTGTGTGCGTAACAGGCCGGACTGTTACGCCACAGCTCTGCTTCAGGCTTCCGGGTCGCACGTAGCTGCACAGCGCACAGGGATCATCAACGTCGCCGATCTGCTGCTTCGCCTCGTCGTTCATCAGACGTTTACGGCAGGCACTCGGCGTGCAGCCCATAATCTGCTTAAACGAGCGGGTAAAAGATTGCTGGCTTTCAAAATGATATTTCAGCGCCAGACTGATAATCGGCGTACTACTGTTTTTTAAATCATTAACACTGGCATTAAGCTTTTTCTTACGAATATAACGCGCCAGCGTTTCATTATGATAACGGGCAAAGAGTTTCTGCAAATACCACTTAGAGTAACCGGCCTTTTCTGCAATATCATCAACGCTTAAACGCTGATCCAGATTATTATTAATCCATTCCGTGACGGAGACGATTACGCTTTCGTTATATTTATTCTCGTTCATAGACCCCCCTTTTAATTTGGGAAGATTCTAATTAATTTATCTTAATGTGCTTATTCTTTGCGTAAAGATTTTTCAGTATTTGAATCGTTATCTCTGAAGATATTCATCTGAACGGCAGTTATTAATAAACAGGATGCATTGTGATTAATATGTTGCTAATTATGGTTAAACCGATAACGGATTCAGACTGACAGGCATTAACGCGCGGCAGGATGCTGCCCGCCTCAGATTCAATGCAGTCAGCGCCTGTGTAATCAACGTGATAGCACAGCTCATCAATAGATTTTTCGCTGTGACCTGCCAGGCTTACGACTGACCTTTAACCTGGAGACCCCGAATGAGCCCGATAGATGCGCTGAGAAAACCGCTTGCCGCCTTGCTCACCTCGCTGGCTTTATTTGCGCATGCATCGGCCAGTGCCGCGCCTGTCTATGGCGAGCAGCTGGAAGGATTTCACTATCCTTTTCCTCTGCAGCATTTCGATTTTCAGTCCCAGCAGCAACCGCTGAGCATGGGCTATATGGATGTGAAACCGGCGCAACGGGCCAACGGCACAACCGTGGTGCTGATGCACGGTAAAAACTTCTGTGGCGCGACCTGGGAAGAGACTATTCGCGCCCTGAGTCAGCGGGGATATCGCGTTATCGCGCCCGACCAGATTGGTTTTTGCAGCTCGACCAAGCCCGCCAGCTATCAATACAGCTTTCAGCAGCTGGCAGAGAACACTCATCAGCTGCTTGCCCGGCTGGGTGTGGAGAAGGCAGTGATTGTCGGTCACTCCACGGGCGGGATGCTGGCCACGCGTTATGCACTGATGTACCCGGCACAGACGCAGAAGCTGGTGCTGGTTAACCCGATAGGGCTGGAGGACTGGAAAGCCAAAGGCACGCCGTGGCGTTCGGTAGATCAGTGGTATCAGCGCGAACGTAAACTCAGCGCAGCGGGCATTAAGAAGTATGAGCAGCAGACTTACTATGTCGGGCGCTGGAAACCGGAATATGACAAGTGGGTCGATATGCTGGCCGGGCTCAACAGCGGGCCGGGCCATCAGAAGGTGGCGTGGAACTCGGCCTTAATCTACGACATGATCTTCACGCAGCCGGTGTTTTATGAATTCGGCGATCTGAAAGTCCCGACGACGCTGATGATCGGCACCTCAGACACCACCGCCATCGGCAGTGATATCGCTTCTGCAGAGGTGAAAGCCCGGCTGGGGGATTATGCGGTGCTGGGGAAAGAGACGGCAAAACGCATTCCGGGCGCGCGCTTGATTGAATTTCCCGGTATGGGACACGCGCCGCAGATGGAAGAACCGGCAAAGTTTAATCAGGCGTTGCTCGACGATCTGGGCCGGCCCTGAAGGGTCAGGCGCTGCGGCGCCTGACTTTACACCGCGATGCGTTTCTGCTTTTTACTGAGGTACATCTGCTCATCGCTGTCGTGCAGCAGCTGTTCCAGCGACTGCGGATTCGCCGCGTCAAACGCGACCACGCCGGAAGAGAATTGCAGACGGTAGCGACGGTTCAGGCTGATTGACTGCTGTTGCAGGTAACGGTCGAACTGCATGAGCAGTGCTTCACTCTGCTGCTGCTGCAGGCCATTAAACAGCACCACAAACTCATCGCCGCCCAGACGGGCAAACAGATCGGAGTGCTTAAACACGACTTTCATCGCATCGGCAAAGTCCATCAGCGCACGGTCGCCTTCGCGATGGCCCAGCGTGTCATTAATCTGCTTAAACTTGTCGAGATCGAGGAAGGTCAGGCAGGCGGGACGGTTTTTCATCCGGCACTCATTCAGCACCATCTGGCCCAGCGTCATAAAGCCGCGACGATTGGTAATCTGTGTCAGTTCATCACAGGTGGCGGTCTGAAAGGCGACCAGTTCCGCTTCGGCCATGGCAGCCAGGTCGCGCATCGTAGCCTGGTCCTCTTCATTAAACTGACGCGGCTCACGACCAATAATACAGAGCGTACCCATTTTCGCGCCGGCCGGTGACCGCAGCGGACAGCCGGCATAAAAGCGAATATGCGGATCGCCGATCACCAGCGGGTTATCATGAAAACGTTCATCTTTTGATGCATCTTCAACGATCATGATCTCATCCTGCAGGATGGCATGGGCGCAAAAGGAGATGTTCCGGGGCGATCCTGTAGGTTCATAGCCCTGAGCGGATTTAAACCACTGATGGTCAGATTCCAGCAGGCTGACTAACGCGATAGGAACGTCATAAAGACGGCGCGCCAGTCGGGTTAAACGGTCAAAACGCTCTTCCGCAGGGGTGTTCATTATGTTCAGCGCACGCAACTGCGATAAACGTTGTGCCTCATCGGCGGGGATTTCAGGTGCTTTCATCACAGAGCCCTTTGTTTTCTAGCTGAAGCCAGGTTCTGGTGTTTGCCTTACAGCGAAGAAAAAGAGCGTGATATAGCGACCACGCTCTTTATGAGGAGGGGATCAGAGCACTTTTTGTTCGGCGAGATCAAGGGCGAAATAGCTGAAAATGAGGTCCGCACCGGCGCGTTTAATTGCACCCAGACTTTCCAGCACCACATTGCGTTCATCAATGGCACCGGCCTGTGCGGCAAATTTAATCATCGCGTATTCACCACTCACCTGATAAGCCGCCAGCGGCAGTTCGGTACGTTCGCGGATGTCGCGCAGGATATCCAGATACGCGCCCGCCGGTTTCACCATCAGTGAATCTGCGCCCTGCGCTGCATCGAGCAGCGATTCGCGGATTGCTTCACGGCGGTTCATCGGGTTCATCTGGTAGGTTTTACGATCGCCTTTCAGCGCGGTCCCCGCCGCTTCACGGAACGGGCCGTAAAACGATGAAGCGAATTTAGTGGAGTAGGACATGATGGCGGTCTGAGTAAAGCCCGCAGCGTCCAGAGCCCGGCGAATCGCCTCGACCTGACCATCCATCGCCGCTGACGGGGCGATGAAATCTGCACCGGCGGCGGCGGCCACCACGGCCTGCTTACCCAGGTTTTCCAGGGTTGCGTCGTTATCGACGCCGTGATCACAGAGCACGCCACAGTGGCCGTGGCTGGTGTATTCACAGAAACAGGTGTCAGACATCACAATCATTTCCGGCACGGTATCTTTGCAGATGCGCGACATACGCGCCACCAGACCGTTTTCGTTCCAGGCATCGCTGCCGGTGGCGTCGGTATGGTGCGAAATACCAAAGGTCATCACCGAGCGGATACCCGCTTTAGCGATACGCTCAATCTCAAATGCGAGGCGTTTTTCCGGAATACGCATGACGCCAGGCATCGCCTGAATCGCTTTGTAATCGTCGACTTCTTCTTCAACAAAGATAGGCAGAGCCAGATCGTTCAGGCTCAGGGAAGACTCCTGGAACATTTCACGCATTGAGGCGCTGGCGCGCAATCTTCTTGGGCGCTGGATAAGGGAATAATCAGACATTTTCATTCTTACGCAGGTGAAAAAAGTAACAACAGTTTACTCCCTTTGACCGCGAGGCATGAAGGTTTGTGTGCGGTAAGAGAGGGGGAAAAGGACTCTCCCGCCGGGCGGCGGGAGAGCAGAACGATTACTCGTTGATATCCGGATGCTGCTGCACCAGGTTTTTACGTTTCGCTTCCAGACGGGCGATCTCTTCGTCGATATCTTCGATTTTGTGCTCGATGTTATCGTGATGCTCCTGAAGGATTTCGCGCGCTTCTTCCATATCGGAGGCCGCTGGCGTTGCACCTTTCAGTGGCTTGTTCGCCGTCTCTTTCATGAACAGACCGGTAATCAGACCAATCACTGCCACCACCATCAGATAGTAGGCTGGCATGTAGAGGTTGCTGGTGGTTTCTACCAGCCAGGCGGCCAGCGTCGGCGTCAGACCGGCAACCAGTACCGAGATGTTAAACGCACTCGCCAGCGCACTGTAGCGGATGTGGGTCGGGAACATCGCAGGCAGTGACGACGCCATCACGCCGGTAAAGGCGTTGAGAATTACCGCCAGCAGCAGCAGACCACCAAAAATCAGTCCCAGCACGCCGCTGTTGATCATCATGAAGGCCGGAATCGAGAAGACCATCAGGGCGATACTGCCGATGATGACAAACGGACGACGGCCAAAACGGTCACTCATCATGCCGATCATCGGCTGAACGAACAGCATACCGATCATGATGGCGATGATAATCATCACGCCGTGATCTTCGCTGTAGTGCAGGTTGTGCGACAGGTAGCTCGGCATGTACGTCAGCAACATGTAGTAGGTGACGTTCGTGGCGATAACCAGACCGATACAGGAGAGCAGGCTGCGCCAGTGTTTGGTGGCGATCTCTTTAAATGAAACCTGCGGACCATCCTGCAGACCTTCGCGGTCGCCCTGTTCCAGTTTGTCCACATGCTGCTGGAATGCCGGAGTCTCTTCCAGTGCATGGCGCAGGTAAAGACCGATAATACCCAGCGGCAGCGCGACGAAGAACGGCAGACGCCAGCCCCACTCAAGGAAGCTCTCTTCCCCGATAATGGAGGAGATCAGCACCACCAGGCCCGCGCCGAGCACGAAGCCCGCAATCGAACCAAAGTCCAGCCAGCTTCCCATAAAGCCGCGTTTACGGTCAGGCGAATACTCGGCCACAAAGATTGAAGCACCGGTATATTCACCCCCTACCGAGAAGCCCTGAGCCATCTTCGCTAACAGCAGCAGGACCGGTGCCCAGATGCCGATTGAGGCGTAAGAGGGTATCAGGCCGATACAGAAGGTACTGACCGACATGATGATAATGGTGATGGAGAGGATTTTCTGACGACCATATTTGTCGCCCAGCATCCCGAAGAACAGACCACCCAGCGGGCGGATCAGGAATGGAACAGAGAAGGTGGCGAGCGCCGCGATCATCTGGACACCCGGCGAAACGTCCGGGAAGAAGACTTTACCCAATGCATAGGCGACGAAGCCATAAACACCGAAGTCAAACCACTCCATTGCGTTCCCCAGAGAGGCCGCAGTGATGGCTTTACGTAAACGGGCATCATCGATGATAGTAACATCATCGATCCCAATTGGTTTTACACGCTTCCTACGCAATTTCATAGAATTACCCTGTAATGGAACACGAAAGTTCTCAACGGCGCGAGCCGGGGTGAATCATTCAGACCGCTGCGTTGAGAAATTTAAGCATAGCCCTAAATAAGCGCTGTTTACGCGCCGGCTGACACAATAATTACTGTTGTTATTATTGCGAACAGCGACAGAGTATACCGTTTTTGTGTGATATCTGTCATGTTTGAGCTAAAAATGGCCGCCATGGACACGAGTTTTCGCTGTTTAGCTCCACAAAAAAATTATCACTCTGCGTGACGACCGCCGTTTTTTTCAGCAAATCAGGGGGCCAGGCGGGGTATCAGGAGAGCAGCAGACACCGCATGTGGTTATCGGGTGTACAACGCCAGCTGCAGGGAAATCCGGGCAGACCAGGAACAGGCGGGAAAAGAGATTGAGGGTTGATCCGGCAGCGAACCTCTTCAGTTCAGATACCGTTCAGGTTCCGTTCAGAGACTGGCCTGCGGATGAGCATCAAGGCGGCGATCCTGCTCAACGGGCTGGTCACCCTGTTCGGCCAGCCAGGCGATGAACGTCGCGTTGTCCATCGGGCGCGCATAATAATAGCCCTGGATATAAATCACGCCGCGACGTTGCAGATAGCTGAACTGTAACGCGGTCTCGACGCCTTCCCCCAGCACTTCCAGCTCGAGATCATGACTGAGCTGGATAATCACATCCAGCACCGGGGTTCTGCCTTCCAGGGATTCAATCGCGTTGATAAAGCCGCGATCGATCTTCAGATAATCCATGGTGAAGGTCTGCAGATAGCTCAGCGAACAGTGACCGGTACCAAAATCATCAATTGCGACCTTCATTCCGCAACCGCGTAACTGCTCCAGTTTGCGTGCCACCTCAGCGCCATCTTTGATCAGGCTGCGTTCGGTCAGCTCCAGAGTAATCAGGAACTGCTTATCTTTGATTCTTTCGGCGAACTGCAGCATATCGTCGACAAAGTCCGGATGCTGCAGATGATCCGCCGCCACATTAATGGCCAGGTGGAAATGCGGTTCAACCTGCCACGCCTGCACATCCTCTGCGATTAAATCGAGCAGATGGCGGGTCAGCGGCACAATCATCCCTTCCGCCTCTGCCGCGCTGATGAAAATATCGGGCCGCACGCCGTTGCCGTCGGGCGTGGTCCAGCGCAGCAGGGCTTCTGCGCCGCTGCAGCGTTGCAGCCGGTTGTCATAGACCGGCTGATAGTGCGCCCTGAACTGGCCGCTGATGATGGCCCGGCGAATCTCATCGCGCCATGAAATACGTCGTTGCAGCCAGTTCGACATCAGCATCATCAGCAGAAGAGAGAAGATAGCCGCCATCGGCATGATGATAAACATCACCTGACGCCAGGCTGAGATCAGCTCAGAGGGCGAGGCAATCAGAGTGACAGAGAGCGGATAGCGGTTTGATCTGGCCTGATAAATCATAGGTTCAAACCAGCTGGATGCGCCGATGTGCGGATCCCCGAACGAGATGGGGGCGCCATCGCTGAACGTCATGCTGAAATGATAGAGATGGGTGCTGCTGATAGCCCGCATAAAATCGATCAGATACTGGCCATCAATCACTGCCCAGAATCCCTCGCCATCAGGCAGGTCGCGCATAAAAATCACTGCCGGGCGGTCAGGTACGCCGGCTGTCCCGGCAATCGACAGACTCCACCAGGCTTTTCCGGTGACGGGCGCGTCGCGCATGATCATATCTTTCAGAAAACCCGGCTCTGTTCCATAGGCTGAAGAACAGGCAATTCTGTTCTCTTCCATTTTACCGACGGCGCGGAAATAGGGGTTCAGGGAGCCAATTCGCTGCAACTGGTTTTGAATCTGGCTGCAGGGCTGCTGCTGAAACTGGCGCAGCCCGGTAATCATATCCCAGGCGCTGTCACTCATTCTCTCAGCCTGAGATAGCAGGGTATTTGCTGCACTCACCTGCTGCTGCTGCACGGTGTGGCGCGCATCCAGGGCGGTGAAAAAAATGCCAATAGTCAGAGGCAGCACGCCGGCGATAATAATCACCAGCCTGGCGTAGTCGCGTTTTCGTTTCAGTAGCGGCACCGCTGAGTCCTCTGTGTATTTTTTTGTTTTATGCAGGGGGCTGATCAGTCGCGCAGCATAGCATCTCTCCGGGCCGGGCAGATTAGCGTTTTTGCGATTAACAAAACTGACTCAGGTCAATTATCGACCAGACATTACATTTATTGACAGATTGCTTTGCTTTCAGTTGTGTTCAGCAAAAAAATCAGGTGAGAACGGGTGACTGACAGGGTAAAAGGCAACCCGACGCGGCCGATGAAGGAGACCCTGGCCTGTCACAAGACGGGCGCAGGGTAAGACAATGCGTTAATCAGCGAAGTAGATCTGTTTCAGCGCCACTTCAACGCCGCGCAGCTCAGCAAGCCCTTTGAGACGGCCAATGGCGGAATACCCCGGATTGGTGCGCTTATGCAGGTCATCCAGCATCTGATGGCCGTGATCGGGACGCATCGGTATCGCCCGCTGATTCCCCGCTCTGCGACGACGCTGCTCTTCCGCCAGAATAACCCTGATGACGCCGACCATATCGACGTCGCCCGCCAGATGCGCCGCTTCATGGAAGCTGTTGGGGTTCGCCTCACGCTTCGTGGCGCGCAGGTGGATAAAGTTGATGCGGTCGGCATAGGTTTCCGCCATCTCAACCAGCGCATTGTCGGCACGCACGCCATAGGAGCCGGTACAGAAACAGAAACCGTTGTGCAGACTGTCCACCGTTTCTTTCAGCCACTGCATATCTTCCTGCGTCGAGATAATGCGCGGCAGGCCGAGAATGGGACGCGGAGGATCGTCCGGATGCACCGCCAGTTTAATCCCCACTTCCTCTGCAACCGGCACGATGGCGCGCAGGAAGGCAGCCATATGCTCGCGCAGTTTCGCTTTGTCGATACCGTCATACTGGGCCAGCTGCGCCTGGAACTGCTCCAGCGTGTAACCCTCTTCGGCACCCGGCAGACCGGCGATGATGTTGCGCACCAGGGTGCTTTTCTCTTCTTCGCTCATGGCGGCAAAACGCGCGGCGGCGGCCTGCTGCTCAGCGGCGCTGTAATCCTGTTCAGCACCGGGACGCTTCAGCAGATACAGCTCGAAGGCGGCGAACGCATCGGCATCGAAGCGCAGCGCTTTTGCGCCATCCGGCAGCGTCCAGCCGAGGTCGGTTCGTGTCCAGTCCAGCACCGGCATGAAGTTGTAGCAGACGGTATCAATGCCGCAGGCGGCCAGATTGCGTATCGACTGCTGATAACTGGCGATATAGCGAAGGTAGTCACCACGCTGGGTTTTGATCGCCTCATGGACCGGGATGCTCTCCACCACCGACCAGACCAGACCTTTTTCCGCCAGCAGAGCCTGACGCGCTTTAATCTCCTCAACCGGCCAGACCTCGCCGTTAGGGATATGGTGAAGAGCCGTCACGATGCCGGTCGCGCCCGCCTGGCGCGCATCATCCAGTGAGACCGGATCGTTCGGGCCGTACCATCGCCATGTATGTTCCATTTTTACTCCTTACTGTGATGTGGCCCAGTGGTCAGGCCGCTGGACCAAGAGTATGATAGTGGGCAAAACAGGGCCGTGATCCGGATCGCAGCATCACAAACTGCACGGACAAAGTAAGCGGTTTTTAGCGGACAAAAAGGAGAGGGTGATGGCGCTTCCCGTCATTAAAACTGAGCGGCTCTACCGGCAGATCGCTAACGTCATCATGGCCGGCATCACGCGCGGTGACTTTGTGGCCGGTGGCCTGCTGCCACCGGAGCGCGAGCTGGCAAAACAGCTGGGTGTCAGCCGTTCGTCAGTGCGCGAGGCACTGATTGCACTGGAGATGACCGGCTGGGTCGATATCCGGACGGGCAACGGCGTCTATGTCGCTCAGCCGCTGCCACAGGCCGCCGTTCCACAGGAGAGTGAAACCGGCAGCCTGCAGGATCTGCTTCAGGCGCGTGAAGCCTTTGAGGGAATGCTGGCAGGATTTGCCGCCCGGAACGGCACCGCCGATCAGCGTGCGGCACTCCTGGCACTGGCCGCTGAACTGCAGCAGTACAATGAAAACGATGCGGCTTTTCTGGAGCGGGACAAACGTTTCCACCTGCTGATCAGCGAGATGAGCGGCAATGATGTGTTACGTGACCTGCTGGAGCAGTTATGGAACCGGCGTCACAGCCCACATGTGCAACGGCTGGAACGCCATTATGCCGATAACAGCTTTGCGCAGGAGATGAACGCTGACCATCAGCAGATCGCCGATGCGATTGTGGCGGGCGATGAAGTCGCAGCCCGCCAGGCGATGGAAAGCCATCTGCAGCACGTGCAGCAGCGGCTACTTGGTTAATGCCCGCGCCCGCTTAGGTCGTCCGGTGCCCAGCATAATCGCCAGACGGCTGCCGCCTGGCGTGGTCTCCATCAGGATTTTGGTAATGCTGGTGAGTGGCACCGAGAGCAGCATGCCGACCGGCCCGAGCAGCCAGCCCCAGAACACCAGCGACAGGAACACAACCAGCGTTGATAAGCCAAGACCGCGGCCCATCAGACGCGGTTCCAGCATATTACCGAACACCATATGAATGGCGGTAAACAGCGCCGCCACCATTGCGGCATCAAACAGACTGTTCAGTAACAGCGCCTGAAGAAAGGGCGGGATACCGGCGATAATCGGGCCGATATTGGGAATAAAGTTGAGGATAAACGCCACAACAGCCCACAGCAGCGCGAATTTCACATCCAGCAGATAGAGACTCAGCCAGACGGCAATGCCCGTAATCAGACTGACCAGGGTTTTCAGCGCCAGATAGTGCGTCACGCCTTTCAGCGCCTTATGCAGCCCGGCGATGCGGATTTTGGGATTGACCAGCGCGTTACGCATTTTGTAGGGCAGGTGATGGACCTCAAACAGCATAAAGACCACGGTCAGCACCAGCAGCACGGTATTAGTCATCGCGCCGGAAAAGCCGCTCAGCGCCACGCTCGCCAGGTTCATCATGGTGTTCGGGTCGAAACGCTGAACCAGCGCGTCGGTTGAAATATTGAGATGAAAACCCGCCGCCAGATGCTGCAGCACCGTCATTTTCTGCTCCATGGTGGCGCGCAGTTGCGGGTAGAGATCAGAAAACTCGCTCATTGAGCTGGCAATAATGGCACCCAGCAGCAGGATACCGCAGAAGATCACGGTAATAACCAGCCCGATTGCAAGTCCACGGCGGAAACCGCGACGCATCAGCATCGTCACCAGCGGATTCAGCACGATGGCAAAAAACGCCGCCAGCAGGAGCGGAACCAGAATATCGGACGCTGCCCGAACCCCGGCGAGGATGATGACCAGCATCGCCAGTTTTATCAGAATATTTTGTCCGATCTTTTCCCGTTGCAGCTCGCTCATGCTCTCTCTCGTAACGTAAATTGGCTGTTACAAGTGTAGCTGAAAGAAAATTAACAGTCTGATTTATCAGAGAAACGGTAAAGCGCGGCGGCAATATGGCCAGGTAATCAGCACCACTGCGCTCAGCTAAAGCGACAGCGCAATAGCCATCCCTTTTCCTGGTTTGCACGCCGCGTTCTGCCGCCCGATAACCGTGCCATTGTGATGCGTGGGAGGCGAAAGCGGATATAGTTAAAGGATAAACCTTATCATTCAGCCAAATACGAGCGCGAGTACTCATGCCTGAACAGCCTGCAGCCGAACAGAATGGCCCATCCGGAAACCTGAATATCTCTCTGCTGATCCTCTCTATCGTGGCCTACAACTTTGCCAGCTATCTCACTATTGGTCTGCCGCTGGCCGTATTGCCAGGCTGGGTACATGACCAGCTGGGCTTCAGCGCATTCTGGGCGGGCCTGGTGATCAGCCTGCAATATGTGGCGACGCTGCTGAGCCGGCCACACGCCGGACGCTATGCCGATATCTGGGGGCCAAAGAAAGTGGTGGTGACGGGCCTGGTGGGCTGTCTGATCAGCGGTTTATGTATTCTGCTGGCGGCGCTAATCGCATCACCGATGTGGAGCCTGACGCTGCTCTGCGTGGGCCGGTTAATTCTGGGCGTGGGCCAGAGCTTTACCGGCACCGGCACTTCGCTGTGGGGTGTCGCGCGTGTCGGTTCGCTGCACATTGGCCGGGTCATCTCCTGGAACGGCATTGTCACCTATGGCGCGATGGCGATTGGCGCGCCGCTCGGCGTGGTGATCTTCCAGGCCGGTGGCCTGCTATGGCTGTCGCTGGTGATTGTGGCTATCTGCGTGGTGGGCATCGTCTGCGCCGTGCCCCGTCCGGCCGTAAAAGCCAGCCGGGGCAGACCGCTGCCGTTTCGGGCCGTGCTGGGGAAAATCGCCAGCTTTGGTGCAATTCTGGCGATGGGATCGGCAGGTTTTGGCGTCATCGCCACGTTTATCACGCTGTTCTATCAGGATAAAGGCTGGGAAGGGGCGGCCTTCGCGCTCTCCCTGTTCAGCGTGGCTTTTGTCGGTACGCGGCTGCTGTTTCCCAATGCGATTAACCGCCACGGCGGCCTGCGGGTCGCCAGTGTTTGCCTGGCGGTTGAGGCTGCCGGGCTGTTTCTGGTCGCCGCTGCGGGTCATCCCTGGATGGCAAACGCGGGTGCGTTTCTGACCGGTGCCGGGTTCTCGCTGGTGTTCCCGGCGCTGGGCGTGGTGGCGGTAAAAGTGGTGCCGCAGCAGAATCAGGGCAGCGCTCTGGCAACCTATACCGCCTTTATGGACCTGTCGCTGGGGATAACCGGGCCACTGGCCGGATTTATCATGAATTATGCGGATGTTTCACGCGTCTATCTGCTCACGGCGCTATTAGTCTGTGTGGCGTTTTTCTGCACGCTGCGCCTGCAGCGGCGTCAGGCATCGCTGCCAGCAGACGGTTCTTCAGAATAAAAAAATGGCCCAGCAGCGGGCCATAACGTCTTTGCAGACACAGATAAACGTATAAATTCTGGCTGCAACAGGCTTCAGGCCTGAAGCAGTTCAATACTGTGGCGGATCTGGCGTTCAATCTCTGCCGGGGTCCAGCTGTCGAGCTGCCCGGAGAACGGCTCAAAGGCGTAGATGCCCTTATAGCCGAGCCTCTCCAGCCGTTTAACCTGCGCCACGCTCTTCAGCACATCGTTATCACTCAGCATGATGCGTTCGTCGTCGGTCAGTTCGGCGGTCGGACGACGATCTTCCACGCCCGAAAGGTGCACCAGTCCAATCTGATCAATATCAATGCCCGCCGGAAATTCCTGCTCAGCATTCTCATAGAGATGATGGTGAAAGGTATCCAGCAGCAATTTAAAGGGCACGCCCGCCGCGGCAATCAATTCCTGCGCCTGCACGATCGAACGCAGTGAGCTGACCGGAAACCCCAGCGGCTCCACCAGCCCCTGAATGCCATAGTGGGCAAAGTGCGGAGCCAGCGCCTGCATCGCTGCCTGAGTCTGCTGAGGCGACACGGCAATCCCCTCATTCAGCGGGCACATCACCAGCGCCTTTGCGCCAATCTGTTGTGCTGTCTGTAACAGCGCCCCGGCACGGTTTAGCAGCGCGTCATCCATGCGGTTAAACGGATAGAGCGCATTAATGGTGACGATATCGATGTGATATTGGTCGGTCAGGGCACGCAGCTGATCGGGGCTGAGATCGTCAGTGACGCTGCCGCCTGGCATGTCATTCCGCAGTTCAACCTTGCTCAGCCCCAGACGCTGAACCAGCTGAAAGAAGGCCTCCAGCGAGAGCCGGGGCGCGATTTTGCGGTTGATACAGAAACGGGTGGGATCAATAGCCATGCGCTGACTCCGGGACAGGAGAGTGTTGCAACTAAAGAGAACATTTATTTCATTAATAGTGAATTATGAAATACAATTTATTAGATCAGCCTCGCATTAATTTCATATTTCGTTTCACCCATATGCATAAACGCTCGATCGGCTTCGCAGTAACAGAACCGATCCGCAACAAGGCGATTTCCCTTCTGCGCAAAGGCTGGCAGGTATTAACCGCCCCCTGACCTCCTGACGCCGCCAGACACAATCGGACAGTAAAAATGCGATCCGTGCCGCTAAAAGCAAATTTTCCAAAAAGAACTATTTGAAAAATTTATTCCACTGTAATAGCTTCATAGCACGCTTTCAGGTTTGCCTGGTCAGGCAGTGTGGCAGGCCACAGGGTCTGTCTGCAGGGAACTTAACCATCTTAAGAGGCAACATCATGACAATCATAGGTAACTTTATTGGCGGTAAAACCACTTTCAGCGCCAGCAACGAAACCATTCCTGTTTACGATCCGGCAACCGGCAAAGTGGTTCGTGAACTGACGCAAAGTACCGCTGATGAAGTGGCCCAGGCGATTGGTGTCGCGCATGACGCGTTTGCAGCCTGGTCGAAAACCTCGCCGCTGCGTCGCGCCCGCGTTCTGTTTAACTTTAAAGCCCTGATGGAGCAGCACCGCGATGAGCTGGCGGCGCTGATTGTCTCTGAACATGGCAAAGTCTGGTCTGATGCACTGGGTGAACTGACGCGTGGCATTGAAGTGATTGAGTTTGCCTGCGGAATCCCTCATCTGCTCAAAGGCGAATATTCCCCGAACGTCGGCGGCGGCGTTGACAGCTTCTCGCTGATGCAGCCGGTTGGCGTCGTGGCGGGCATTACGCCGTTTAACTTCCCGGCGATGGTGCCACTCTGGATGTTCCCGATCGCGCTGGCCTGCGGTAACACCTTTGTCCTGAAACCACCGGCGCTGGATCCTTCAGCGGCCGTGCGTATGGCTGAGCTGCTGACCGAAGCGGGCCTGCCGGATGGCGTATTCAACGTGGTGCACAGCTCTAACGAAGATGCGGAGCAACTCTATAAAGATCCGCGTATTGCCGCGGTGAGCTTCGTCGGCTCTTCAGGCGTGGCTGAGCATATCTATAAAACCGCCAGCGCCCATGGCAAGCGCGTGCAGGCATTTGGCGCGGCGAAAAACCACGCCATCGTCATGCCGGATGCCGATCTGGATGCCACCGTTAACGCCATCATGGGCGGTGCGTTTGGCTCTGCTGGTGAACGCTGCATGGCACTGCCAGTTGTGGTCGCCGTGGGCGATGACACCGCTGATAAGCTGATTGCCCGTCTGACACCGCTGGTGAAAGCACTGCGTATCGGCCCCGGAATGAGTCAGGGTGCTGATGAGAATGAGATGGGACCGGTCGTCTCAGCCGCGCACCAGAAGAAAGTGCTGGGTTATATCGACAAAGGCGAGCAGGAAGGGGCGAAGCTGGTGGTCGATGGCCGTAACGTGCAGGTAGCGGGTCACGCCGAAGGTTACTACGTTGGCGGCACGCTGTTTGATAACGTCACCTCAGAGATGGTGATCTGGCGTGAAGAGATTTTTGGGCCGGTGCTGAGCATCATGCGCGCTCCGGACTACGACAGCGCCCTGCAACTGGTCAACAGCCATGAATTTGGCAACGGCAGCGCGATTTTCACCAGCAACGGTCACACCGCGCGTGAGTTTGTGCAGAACGTTGAAGCGGGCATGGTCGGTGTCAACGTGCCGGTCCCGGTGCCGATGGCATTCCACAGCTTCGGCGGCTGGAAGCGTTCCGTGTTTGGTGCGCTTAACGTTCACGGGCCGGATGGCGTGCGCTTCTATACGCGTATGAAAACCGCCACCGTGCGCTGGCCGTCCGGTCAGCAGACCGTGTCTGAATTCAGTATGCCAACCCTGGGCTAATTCATTTCAACGCTGATCACGACCGGCAGGATAATCTGCCGGTTGTTTTGTTCACGGGCAACGCGCCCGCGAAACGACCGCAGCGTCAATCGTGACAGAGAGGAGGATCAGGATGTCTTTACTGTCGAAAGTACAGGCCCCGGACGCACAGGGCCGTATTCAGCATGTCACGCCTGAGCGCGCTGGCTGGCGTTATGTCGGCTTTGATGCCTATATGCTGAAGAAAGGGGAAACCCTGCGTCTTACCAGCGGTGATAAAGAGCTGTGTCTGGTGCTGGTGGCCGGGCTGGCCTCGGTGAAAACCCGCCATGCTGAGTTTCCCGGTATCGGTAAGCGCATGTCGCCGTTTGAGCGCGTGCCGCCTTATTCCGTTTACGTGCCGCATGACGATGAAGTGGAAATTTACGCTGACAGCGATCTTGAGCTGGCGGTCTGCAACGCGCCCGGTCAGGGAAATCTGCCTGCGCGACTGATTGCGCCATCCGATGTCGGTGTTGAGCATCGCGGAAAAGGGCGCAACCAGCGTCTGGTGCATAACATTCTGCCTGACACTGAACCCGCTGACAGCCTGCTGGTGGTGGAGGTCTACACCAACGAGGGCGATACCAGCTCTTATCCCAGCCACAAGCATGACCAGGAGGAAAGTGAAAACGAAACCTATCTGGAAGAGACCTACTATCACCGTTTCGATCCGGAGCCTGGTTTTGCCATGCAGCGTGTCTACACTGACGACCGGTCACTGGATGTCTGTATGGCACCCTATAATCGCGACGTCGTGATGGTGCCGCGCGGCTATCATCCGGTGGCAACGCTGGCGGGTTATAACAACTACTATCTGAACGTGATGGCGGGGCCGGTGCGGCTATGGAAATTTACCTGGGAGAAAGATCACGCCTGGGTGAACAGCGACAGCTATCCGCGCAAAGCGTAAGTCACTGCGGTTTTATCCGTGTGTATAGTGCGTAGATAGCATCAAAAAGGGCAGCCGATGGGGCTGCCCTTTTTACTGTGCGGAACGCAGGTTACTGAGCAGTACTGTCCGCGTTGTTCAGCGCCAGTGACACCGCCAGCGTCTGCGCCAGGCAGAGCGAGGCGACCTGCGAACGGAAGCCATCGACCTGCGCTTCACGCACCACAAAGCAGACGTCGCTGAAAGCGGCCAGCGGGCTGACCTGGCTGTCGGTAATGGCGATCTGATGCGCGCCACGCTTGGCACCCATTTCCACCACTTCGACGGCTTCACGCGCATAAGGTGAGTAGCTGATCGCAATCACCACATCTTTCGGATTTACCAGGCTGAGTTGCTCGGTAAACATCCCGCCCAGACCATCAATCAGAAAAGCACGACGTTCCAGGTGACGCAGCGCGTAGACCAGATAGGAGGCGACGCTGAACGAGCGACGCAGGCCGATCACATAGATGTTTTCAGCCTCATTCAGCAGTTTCACCGCTTTGTTCAGCTGCTCGGGATTAACCTGCATCGCCAGCTGCTGCAGCGCCTGGCTGTTCACCATCGTAAAGACGTTGAGGATTTCCGCCGGACTTTCAGGCGCACTGGCGCTGTCGTCCGTTGAGGTCTGACGAAACAGACGAGCGCGCTCGGTATAGTTGACCGTCTCCTCCATCAGGTGCTGACGAAAAACCTGTTTCATTTCGTTGAAACCGCTGAAGCCAAACGCATTCGCAAACCGGATCAGCGTCGATGGCGGCACATCGGCCTGCTGGGCAATCGAGGCGACGGTATCGAAAGCAATACTGTTACTGTTATCAAGGATGTAGCGCGCAACCTGTTTAAGACGCTTACTCAGCGTTTCATAGCGGCGACGAATATCGTCCTGCAAGAGAGAAAGTTGGGTGGGATTATTGTTCATCACTTCTGCCCGTATAATTAGAATAATGGCTGCATTATGAGCGCTATATTACCAGATGGATGGAAAATTTCATTTCTTTGCGTTAACGGCGCGGTTTATTTCATGGCTTTATGAAATGGTTCACAGATTAGCTTTAGCGCCCGGGGCGCGCATCTTCGCGGTCAATGCCCGGGTGAAAATTGGGATGAAATGACAGCAGGGATGGAAGTATGCAGTCTTTCACCATTCAGATTGGAATGGCTGCAGATTGCTGAAAAATCGGGTCTGGTAGCAACACATTAGCTAAACGAGCAGGGAACACGGTCAGAAGAGGAAAGCGTCCCGCACCAGGGATGGTGCGGGCCGAGCGTGCCATGGATGGCGGCTTTTGCGTCTTTCCGATCTGACCGTGTTCCCTGTGACTGCACGGTCTAAAAGCGGCTTTTTGGCAGAGCAGCAAGTCACGCGCGGGCAGCGCGCCAATACTCAATCAGCCGCAGATAGTTGCCTTTTACGGTCTCAATCAGCGCCTGATCGTTCAGTTCACCCTGCAACCACTGGCGCGAAGGCTGACCAAAGATGGTGCGACCCACCGCAAACCCTTTCACCCACGGCGCTTTGGCCGCCGCCGCGAAGCCCGCTTTAAGCTTCTCTTCGGGCGCATCCAGACCGAGCAACAGAATGCCGCGACAGTGGGGATCCTGCTGCTCAATCAGCGTGCTGATTGCCTGCCAGCTCTCCGCCGACAGCGGTGGCAGTTTCCACCAGTCAGGCTGAATGCCCAGACGGTAGAAATGAGTCAGCATTTCAAGGTAATAGGCTTCATTCTTATCCGGGTTGCTATCAGGCAGAATCACTTCCAGCAGCAGTTCATGGCCGCTTTTGTTGCAGCCTTTCCAGACGTCGAGCACCACATCATCCTGCTCTTTACGCAGTTCGGCACTGTCATGCGGATGATAGAAGACCAGACATTTCACTACGTGCTCGGCGGGCCAGTCGATCAGCTGCGAACCAATATTGCCATGCTCCAGGCGCAGCGGACGTGAGCTGGGCAGCTCAATCGGGCGGCCAATCCACCAGTTCTTACCGGTGATGGCATTCAGCGCTTTCTGACCATAGGTGGTATCCGCCAGAATGCCGCTCTTATTCTCCAGTCCCGCCTCGCTGGCCGCCTGCTGAGCGGCTTCCAGCAGCAGCAGTTTTAGCTGTGGAATGCGGCTCTCGTCAACGCCCGCTTCCTGCGCCATGTCCGCCAGCTGTTTACGGTGATCAAAGGCGAAAACGTTCAGCTCCGGCCACTCTTGCCTGCGGGTGGTTACGCGGTGCAGGTGATTCAGACGGCTGTCGAGATCGGGACGCTTCACCTCTTTGTCGCGGCTCAGAAAATCATCCAGTTCCGCTTTGGTTGGCATGGCAGGAGCACAGCCGTGGCGTGAAACCACCAGCGCTCCGCAGGCGTTGGCGTAACGGCACGCCTGCTCCCAGCCTTCATCATTCAGCCAGCCGCGCAGCAGGCCAGACATAAAGGCATCGCCTGCGCCCAGCACGTTGAGCACGTCAACACGCACGCCAGTGTGCAGCTGAGTCTCTTCCCAGCTATCCGGAATATCACCCTCAAACACCACGCAACCCAGCGGGCCGCGTTTGCAGACCAGCGTCGCCTGGCTCGCCTTACGCACATTCTTCAGCGCGGTCAGGGTATCGGTGCTGCCACCGGCAATATGAAACTCCTCTTCGGTACCGACGATCAAATCGAAATAGTGCACCACTTCCTGCAACTGCTGCGTGACCTGTGACGACTCAATGAAACGCGTTTCACCGTCACCTAAAGAGGTCAGTCCCCACAACACCGGGCGGTAATCGATATCCAGCGCCGTGCGCAGGCCGTTACGGCGGGCGATATCCAGCGCTTTCAGTACCGCTTCACGGGTCTGTGGGTGTGATAAGTGAGTCCCGGTTACCGCTACCGCACGGGAGGAGGTAATAAAGGATTCATCAATATCTTCCGGCACCAGACCCATATCAGCGCAGTTATCACGGTAGAAAATCAGCGGAAAAGTCTCTTCGTCTTTGATGCCGAGGATCACCAGTGCGGTCAGACGCCGCGGATCGGTGATCAGCGCATCGGTGTTACAGCCCACACGCTGTAACGCTTCACGCAAAAAGCGACCATTATGCTCATCTCCCACCCGCGCCAGCATGGCCGATTTCAGACCCTGAATCGCGGTGCCGTAGGCGACGTTGCCCGACGATCCGCCCAGATATTTCGCAAACGAGGTGACATCTTCCAGTCGCGCCCCGATTTGCTGGCCATAAAAATCAACGGCGATGCGCCCGATACAAATCACATCAAGCGGCTTCTGTTGTGTACTCATACCTGTGGTTTCCTTCTGTGATTAGCAGAGCTGGCGGGCGAAAAACCGACACCAGGTGCGCTCTGCTTCCGGGTCTGTGGGTGTCTGACTGGCTATGAAGCGAGTATGAGGAATAAAAATTCCATATTCAACACGAAATGAAATATCCATCGCAATTTTGTGAACCAGGTAAAACTCCTGATTGCCGTCAGGCTGTGCGGTCTCTGCCATCATGATGTGCGGTATGTCAGGGTTGTGAAGGGGATCGCAGGAATCCGCACGCCAGTCAGGCAAGCTGCTGCATTGAAATGAATTTTTTCATCGCGGTTCACTCTCTGTTAAACGTTCCAGATTTCCCCTCTGCTATTCCCCGCCAGACCGGTTGCCGCCATTAAATTTGATCTCACTCGCAAAATGAAATGTTTCTTCTGTAATCGTGTTTTATGAAAAATATATTTGTTTATAATCGCCTCACGTTTCAGTTATTCCGGTCGCCTTTTCCGCCGATGACACCGCCTGGCGCGCTGTCGCGGAAGTCGGGGTCCACCAGCATGTAAGGAAGAATATGGGCACTATCAGACTGACCACGGCACAGGCGCTGGTTAAATTTCTTGATAATCAATTCATTGATGTCGACGGCGTTGAGACGAAGTTCGTCAAAGGTATCTTCGCGATCTTCGGACATGGCAATGTGCTGGGGCTGGGCCAGGCACTGGAACAGGACAGCGGCGATCTGATTGTCTATCAGGGCCGTAATGAGCAGGGTATGGCCCATGCTGCCACCGGCTTTGCCCGCCAGTCACTGCGCCAGCAGATTATCGCCTGCAGTTCATCCGTGGGGCCTGGTGCGGCCAACATGATCACTGCCGCTGCGACGGCGACGGCTAACCGCATTCCTCTGCTGCTGCTGCCCGGCGACGTCTTCGCCACCCGTCAGCCCGATCCGGTCCTGCAACAGATTGAGCAGAGCTACGATCTCAGCATCAGCACCAACGACGCCTTCCGCGCCGTCAGCAAATACTGGGATCGCGTCAGCCGCCCGGAGCAGCTGATGTCCGCCTGTATCAACGCCATGCGCGTGCTGACCGATCCGGCAGAAACGGGCGCGGTCACGCTCTCTCTTCCTCAGGATGTGCAGGGCGAAGCCTGGGATTACCCGGACTACTTCTTCCAGAAACGCGTACACCGTCTGGATCGCCGCCTGCCGGTAGCGGCCCAGCTGGCAGATGCCCTGACGCTGATTAACCGTAAGCGCAAGCCGATGATTATCTGCGGCGGCGGCGTGAAGTACTCCGAAGCGGGCGAGGCGCTGCGCCAGTTTGCCGAGCGTTATCAGATTCCTTTTGCCGAGACGCAGGCGGGCAAAGGCACGCTGGTCTCTGACCATCCGCTGAATGTCGGCGGCGTGGGTGAAACCGGCTGTCTGGCCGCTAACCTGCTGGCAAAAGAGGCCGATTTAGTCATCGGCATCGGCACCCGCTACACCGATTTCACCACCGCATCGAAATGGATTTTCCAGCATCCCGATGTCAGCTTCCTGAACATTAACGTCAGCAACTTCGACAGCTACAAGCTGGATGGTGTGCAGCTGCTGGCCGATGCCCGCGAAGGGCTCACCGCGCTCACCGCCGCGCTGGCCTCACAGCACTACAGCAACGACTGGGGCGATCAGATTGAGCAGGCGCAGAGCCAGCTGCTGAAAGAGACGCAGCGCGTCTATCAGGTGGAGTATCACGATGGCGACTTTGTGCCGGAAATTGCGGACCATCTCGACCGCGAAGCGGTGTTTGCTGAATTTAACCGCCTGACCCAGTCGCTGCTGACGCAAAGCAGCGTGCTCGGCACCTTAAACGAGCAGCTGCCGAAAGATGCAGTGGTCGTGGCGGCGGCAGGCAGTCTGCCAGGCGATCTGCAGCGCGTCTGGCGCACCAAAGATTACAACGCCTACCACGTCGAATATGGCTACTCCTGCATGGGCTACGAAGTGAATGCCGCGCTGGGTGCGAAGCTGGCACAGCCACAGCGTGAGGTCTATGCGCTGGTCGGTGATGGCTCCTTTATGATGCTTCACTCGGAGCTGGTCACCTCGATTCAGGAAGGGGCGAAGATCAACGTGGTGCTGCTGGATAACATGACCAACGGCTGCATCAACAATCTGCAGATGGAACACGGCATGGACAGCTTCACCACCGAGTTCCGCTTCCGTAATCCGGAAGGCGGCAAGCTGGATGGCGGCTTTATCCCGGTCGATTTCGCCGCGATTGCTGCCGGTTATGGCTGCAAAACCTATCGTGTCACCACGCTTGAGCAGCTCAAAGCGGCGCTGGAAGATGCCCGGACTCAGACGGTTTCCACCCTTATCGACATCAAAGTGCTGCCTAAAACGATGATTCACAAATATTTCAGCTGGTGGCATGTCGGCGTGGCGCAGGCCTCGAAAACCGAACGCGCTCAGGCGGTGGCAGACAAGCTCAACAGCCATCTGGATCAGGCACGCAAATATTGATTTCCGGGCCGTGCTGCGGCCCGTTTTCCTCTTCTCCGTATGAACCCTACACAGGTGTAATTATGACTTTGAAACTTGGCGTCATCGGTACAGGTGCAATTGGTCAGGAACATATTCGCCGCTGCAGCCATGTGCTGCAGGGTGCCCAGGTGGTTGCCGTCTCTGACATTAATGTCGACGGCGCGCGTGCCGCACTGCAACGCCTGAATATTGAGGCGGAGGTGTTTGAAAATGGCCACGATGTGATTCAGTCACCGAATGTTGATGCGGTGCTGGTCACCTCATGGGATCCGACCCATGAAGAGTTCACCTTAGCGGCGATTGCCGCCGGTAAGCCGGTCTTCTGTGAGAAGCCGCTGGCGATGAGCGCCGAGGGCTGCCGCCGGGTGGTGGATGCAGAGATTCAGGCAGGTAAACGCCTGGTGCAGGTCGGCTTTATGCGTCCTTACGATGCGGGCTATCGCGCCCTGAAAAAAGTCATCACCGATGGCGATATCGGTGAGCCGCTGATGCTGCACTGCGCGCACCGCAATCCGACCGTGCCAGAGAATTACACCACGCCGATGGCGATCACCAATACCCTGATTCACGAGCTGGATGTGCTGCGCTGGCTGACAAACGACGACTATAAAACGGTGCAGGTGATCTTCCCGCGCGTGACGTCGAAGTCACATGGTCAGCTGAAAGACCCACAGATCGTGCTGTTCGAAACCCACAAAGGCGTGCGTATCGACGTCGAGATCTTCGTTAACTGCGCTTACGGCTATGACATTCAGTGTGAAGTGGTCGGGGAAGAGGGCATTGCCCGTCTGCCGGAGCCTTCCTCCGTGCAGCTGCGTAAAGATGCGCGCCTGTCGAACACCATCCTGGCGGACTGGAAAGATCGCTTTATCGAAGCGTATGACGTTGAGCTGCAGGCGTTTATCAACGACATCAAAGCGGGCCAGCTGACCGGTCCTTCTGCCTGGGATGGCTTTGCCGCCTCCGTGGCCGCCGATGCCTGCATCAAAGCGCAGAATAGCGGTGCGATTGAGCCGGTAGAGATGCCGCCACGTCCCGCTTTCTATAACTGATTCAGCTGTCTATGCGGCCTGGCCGCTCTCCGCCTGGGAATGAGAAAATGAACAAAGAGAACGTAAAACTGGCCATCGCGCCGATCGGCTGGACCAACGATGACATGCCGGATCTCGGCAGTGAAAATACGTTTCAGCAGACCGTGAGTGAGATGGCGCTGGCTGGCTTTACCGGCAGCGAAGTGGGCAGCAAATACCCGCGCGATCCGGCGATTCTGAAACCGATGCTCGACATTCGCGGCATCGAAATCTGCAACGCCTGGTTCAGCACCTTTTTCGCTAATGGCGATAAAGAGAAGACCATCGAACAGTTCATCGAGCACATGAACTTCCTGCATGCGATGGGCGCGCGAGTGATTGGCTGTTCTGAGCAGAGTAAAAGTATTCAGGGCACCACGCTGGCGGTGTTTGAAGAGAAAGCCATTTTCAGCGATGAAGAGTGGCGGTTAACGGCAGAGGGCTACAACGAACTGGCCCGCATCGCGGCGGAGAAGGGGATGCGCGTGACGCTGCATCACCATATGGGCACCGGCATTCAGACCACTGAAGAGATTGACCGGTTTATGGCGATGACCGACGAGCAGGTCGGTCTGCTGTATGACACCGGCCACGTCTATTACTCCGAAGGCTCCCAGCAGAAGATGCTGGCGGTACTGGAAAAATATCTGCCGCGCATCTTCCACGTGCATCTCAAGGATGTGCGTGATGAGGTGGTCGCCGAGGTGCGTGAGAATCATCTCTCGTTCCTGGAAGGCGTCAAAAAAGGCACCTTTACCGTACCGGGCGATGGCGTGATCGACTTCAAACCGGTGTTTAAAATCCTGGATGATTACGGCTACAAAGGCTGGATGGTGGTGGAAGCGGAGCAGGATCCGGCGCTGGCCAATCCGTTTGAGTATGCGGTGAAAGCGCGGAAATATATCCGGGAAAATACAGGTTTATAACATGCTCTGAACAAAGGCTGGCTTCTCTATGGGAAGCCAGCCTTTTGTTTTACTTCAGCGTAATGCTTTTCACAATGTTGTCAGCATCGCTCTGCGCCTGCTGCTGATTATCGCCTGGCAGCGTAATCTGCAGTGTCACCAGCTTGCCATCCACTTTTGCCAGAACCACGGAAGACCATGAGGTCTGGTTGTTGGCAGAAATCACGGTATCCAGCTGCTGTGCGGGCTGATCTTTCAGCGTCACTGATTTGTTCGACACCACCTGCAGCTGCGGGTCGCGGTTACGCTGCTGCTGTTCCATGCGCTTCGACAGCACATCCAGCCCATCACTGGTCGGGTCGCCCGCAATCACAATAATGGCGCGCGCACCAGTTTCATCCGCATAAACGTGCATGTTCGTCGTCTGCGAACCCAGTTTACCGCTTTTATCTGACATGCCTGGTGGCAGTGAGAAGCTCAGTTTGCCATCCATCAGCGTGACGGTCTGCGCCGACTGACTGGCGCTGACGCCGTTGTCGTTCGCCGCTTCATCTTTCTTCTGGTCACAGGCCGCTAAGCCAAGTACCAGTAAACCCATTCCTACATATTTCACCAGGTTGCGCATCAGAATCCCTTTTTAAGTTTCCAGTCAGCCGTTAATACAACAGGAATCAGGTTGCAAACGCAACCTGATGATTGTCAGGAGATCTTAGCGGGTAATGGCAGAATTTATATGAGTTCTTAGCCGAAATTGACCTGGCGGGCGGTCTGGCGCTCGGCCATCCGCTTCAGCGCGGCGTTGAGCAACACACCGTAGGCGGGCAGGAAGAAGACCATGCAGATCAGTACTTTGAAGCTGTAATCCACCAGGGCAATCTCAACCCAGTGCTGCGCCATAAACGCATCGGGGCTTTTATAGAAGGCGATGAAGAAGAAGGCCAGCGTATCGCTAATATTCCCCAGGAACATCGCGCAGCCCGGTGCTATCCACCACTGTGGCAGACGACGCAGACGGTTAAACACATGCACATCGAGGATCTGACCCAGCGCATAAGCCATAAAGCTGGCGCAGGCGATTCGGGCCACAAACAGATTCATCACTTCCAGTGCCTGCCAGCCCTGCCATTCGCCCTGATAAAACAGTGCCGAGACGCCGTAAGAGATAAACAGCGCCGGGATCATCACGGCCAGAATAATGCGTCGGGCCAGCGGTGCGCCAAAAATACGCACGGTGAGATCGGTCGCCAGGAAAATAAACGGGAAGCTGAACGCACCCCAGGTGGTGTGGAAGCCAAAGACGGAAATTGGCAGCTGAACCAGATAGTTACTGGATGTGATCACCAGCAGGTGAAACAGCGACAACCAGAAAAGCGCATGCATGCGCTGACGTGAAGAAAATGCGAGCATATTCAACCTTTTTAATGTTGGGGTGAGGGAACCCATTGCGGGACGCCGTTCGGGCAGCGCCTGGCAGTTTTATGAGCAAAAAGCGGCGGCATCTTACCGCGTTGTGCTTTTTATGCAATGGTTAATTTTAGCGCAATCGTTATCGCCTTGCTTCACCGCCAGCACGCGCTAGAATGAGCGCCCTTTACCTGAACCGAGTTGATTATGAGCGATGTTTTTTCCTCTGCCGACCATCAGCTGGATGCCCGTGGCCTGCGTTGCCCGGAGCCGGTGATGATGGTGCGCAAAACCGTACGCGGCCTGCAGGATGGCGAGACGTTGCTGATCATCGCTGATGATCCGGCGACGACCCGCGATATTCCCGGCTTCTGCCGCTTTATGGAACATGGCCTGCTGGCGCAGCAGACCGAGACGCTGCCCTACCAGTTTCTGATTCGCAAAGGCATGGCAGGTTAACGACAGCCGTTCGGGCCGTCGTTAACCTCACTCATCGATCAGAAGCCGCCTGCTCAGGCGCGACGACGCAGTAACCGCAGCGCGTTGGCGGTGACCAGCGCGGTCGCACCGGAATCCGCCAGCACCGCCAGCCAGAGTCCGGTCAGACCCAGCAGGGTGGTGATCAGGAAAATCGCCTTCAGACCCAGCGCAATGCCGACATTCTGGCGGATGATGCGCCGTGTCCGGCGTGCCAGCGTAATCATCGGGGCCAGATTACTGAGCTGATTCCGCGTCAGGGCCGCATCGGCCGCTTCCAGCGCGACATCGGTGCCGCTGCCCATCGCAATACCCAGCGTCGCCGCTTTCATTGCCGGGGCATCGTTAATCCCATCTCCGACCATCGCCAGCGGCTGCTGCTGACTCATTTCACGGATAGCCGCGACTTTATCGGCGGGCAGCAGGCTGGCGCGATAATCAATATCCAGCTGGCGGGCGATGGTCGCTGCGGCGCGTGGGTTGTCGCCGGTCAGCATCAGGCTCTCAATACCCAGCTTTTTCAGTGCCTTTAGCGCCTCCACGGCATCGTCGCGCAGCTGATCGCGCAGGGCCAGCGCACCCAGCGCCTCGCCATCGCGCATCAGCACCACCAGGGTTTCACCTTCGGCTTCCTGTTGTGCAATCTGCGCGCTTTGCTGCGGCGTCAGACCGGGCGCATGGCCAGGCGTCAGCAGCTGAATCTGCTGGCCTGAGACCTGCGCACTGATGCCGCGTCCCGCCTGCACCTGCTGCTCCTGTGCTTCGGGAATCGCCACATTACGTGCCTGCGCGGCCGCCACGATAGCGCTGGCCAGCGGATGGGTTGCACCCTGTTCCGCAGCGGCGCTCAGCGCCAGCATCTCTGTTTCACTGGCCTCGCCAAACCGCAGGATCTGCGTCAGCTGTGGCTTACCCAGCGTCAGCGTGCCGGTTTTATCAAACGCCATTCTGCGCAGAGAACTCAGCCGCTCCAGCGCCGCACCGCCTTTAATCAGTGCGCCCTGTCGCGCCGCCGCAGCCAGCCCGGATGTAATCGCGGCGGGTGTTGAGATCACCAGTGCGCAGGGGCAGCCAATCAGCAGCAGCGTCAGCCCTTTGTAGATCCACGGCTGCCAGTCGCCTGCAAAGAGCAGGGGCGGCACCACCATCACCAGCAGCGACAGCAGCATCACCAGCGGCGTATAGATACGGCTGAACTGATCGATAAAGCGTTCAACTGGCGCACGGTGCGTTTCCGCCTCCTCAATCAGCTGCAGGATACGGTCAATCGCGCTTTCACCCGGCTTCGACACCACTTCCAGCATCACCAGCCGATCCACGCTGGTGGCCCCGGCAAGGATCTTTTCGCCACTGGCGCGGGTGACCGGCAGCGATTCACCGGTCAGCGCGCTCTCATCGAAACTGGCGAGCGGACTGATCAAACGGCCGTCGACCGGCAGGCGACTGCCCGCCGCGACTTCAATCACATCGCCGGGTTGCAGCGCCGCCAGCGACACTTCTGTACGTTTGCCCTGTTCCAGGCGAATCGCCGATTCAGGCCGCAACGCCATCAGGCTGGTGACGCCGCTGCGCGCCCTGGAGGCGGCATAGCTTTCCAGCTGTTCACCCAGCTGAAACAGCACCAGCACCATCGCGGCTTCTGCGTGCGCGCCAATAATCAGCGCACCGGCTGACGCCACGGTCATTAATGTCTCAATGGTAAAAGGCGATCCGCTGCGAATGCGCTGCCAGGCACTGCGGGCCACCGGGATCAGGCCGACCAGCGTAGTCAGCACAAACAGCCGATCGCCCCAGGCGGGTGCGAACTGGCTGAGAACGCTGCTGGCGAGCGCCAGCAGTGCCAGCAAAATCAGCATGCGGTTCTGCTGCCAGCCCGGACTGGCGGGCGGGGTGGCTGAGGTAGCGGAGGGGGTGGCGAGCCGGAAGCCGGCTTTTTTCACTGCCAGTTCAACGGCGTTTTGCACATCCTGGTCTGCGTTGACGACCAGTTTCTCGCTGCTGAACAGCACGCGGGCATCGGTCACGCCTTTTACCTGACGGACGGCAGTTTCAATGGTGCGGGCGCAGCCCGGACAATCCATCCCGCTGATCTGCCAGCTAAAGGGATAAGCGGAGCTTCGCCGGTCGCTTTCCTCAGCGGAGTCGGCATCATTGCCGGGGCTGCTGTTACTGTCACAGCAACAACCTGCGGTATCCGCCGTCACAGGCGTAGCAGCATGGATAGAAAGAGAGAGGGGACGGGCCTGACGAACCTGGCACAGCGGTTTTGCTGCGGCGTGACTGGCACGCGGTTTGCCGCAGCCACAGGCGTGATGTTGATGCATATGACCTCCGGATAATGGGATGAGCAACGCTGCCCATCCCGCTATCCTACACTCTGGAGTGAACTCCAGAGTCAAGGCTATTTTCTCAGACGACCCACAGTGAGCGCACGATCATAAAGTGACCGGCAAAGTAGCAGGCGGCAACAATCGCGCTGTCAGCGGTGAAGCGACGGCGATAGTGCGAGATGAACCAGACGGCGTTTGCCAGCAGCAGCAGACCGGCACCGACCATGATCGAGAAGCTGTAATCGGTCGGGCGGAAGAAGTACTGCTCGGTCGCTATCCAGGTCATCACCAGCGTCATGCCGATAAAGGTACAGACAGGCCAGCGCAGATCTTCCAGTCGGCTCCAGATGATGCCAATCAGAGCGGCACCGATGATGAGCAGCGTCAGCGGAATCGGCCAGAAGAAGGTCATGGTCATGCTGGCGGCGAAGCAAAGCGTGTAAAGCAGATGCGACAGGAAGAAAGCCCCGACGGCATAGAGCATCTGCTGGCGCGGCAACAGCGTTAACGCATCACCGACCAGCGTGGCGACGAGACCGGCCAGAATCAGGTAGTCCGTTGTCTGCAGCACCGGTGCCTGCCAGGCCAGCCCGACGAGCAACAGCAGCGTGACCGGTTTAAACAGCCAGCGTTGCCACTGGGGGCCGCGATAGGTGGCGTCGACATAGAGCCAGCCGGAGAAAAGTACAGCGAGGAAAGACCAGAGCATTGTTTCTCCCTTTTTTACTCAAAATGGTGAAAGATCCCAAAATATCACTTCCAGTTTAGGTTAAGCCTCTGAGATGTGACAATCAGGCAACTCTGGTTGTATGCTTTGCCGCCTGATTCATTATCCCGGCAGGCCCGAAATCGCTATGAGCAAACCGCCGCTAATTTTTATCATCGTCCTGGCGATTATCGCCGTGCTGGCGACCCGTCAGTTCATTAAGCAACGCCGTGAAGTGGCGGTAAACGACGCGTCACCGGAGCGTTCTCTGCAGGCCGAGGTTAAAACCAAACGTGAATTTCCGTCTCCCAATCGCCGTTCACGGCAGCGTGAAGTGATCGCCGGGGAAGAGATGCGCTATGAGGTGCTGTTTCATCCGCTGAACGGTGCCAGCGACATCAAAGTGCAGCTGAAAGAGGCGGAATATCATCAGCTGGATAAAGGCGCGAGAGGCGAGCTGAAAATGCAGGGCACGCGCTTTATCAGCTTCACGCCCCTGCCGTAACCGGCGGGCATTGCGCCCGCCCGACACTATTTCTTGCGTGGGAAGTTTTTCTTCTGCCAGGCGACCAGTTCGAACACCCCGAACAGAAACACTTTGGCCTGGGTGACGCGGTCAATCGGCGGCGCATCTTTGGTCTGCGTCGTGCGCAGTAACACCAGCTGCAGACCGTGCATCAGGATCATGAAAATCAGTGCAACGTTGATAAAATAAGTCAGCGGTTTCGGGTAGGGATGAACCAGGTTAGCCAGTAAAAATCCCCACACGCATAGCATCAACAGACGCCCCAAATTAAGTAACATCCTGCGTCTCCAGTTGACGTTGATACAAACGATAAGCCACTTGTCCGGCTATTTTCTCGCGATAAAGATCCCACTCTGGCGGCACCGGCGGTGCGCCATTTTCCACTTCACTTTCGACGTAAATCAGCGCCTGATCGGCCAGCCAGTGATTCTGCTCCAGCAGCTGCAACGTCTGTTCCAGCAATCCCTGACGAAATGGCGGATCGATAAACACCACATCGAACGGGGTACCCGGCTGTGCCAGCCAGTTTAACGCATTGGTCTGAATCACGGTGCCATTACTGGCGCGCAGCGTCTGCAGATTTTTTGTCAGCTGCTGCGCTACCGGACGTTCCAGCTCCAGCAGCGTGGCTGATCCCGCGTAACGTGACAGCGCTTCCAGTCCTAACGCGCCGCTGCCGGCAAAGCAGTCGAGGCAGCGAGCCTCTGGCAGCACTGGGGCCAGCCAGTTAAACAGCGTCTCACGCACCCGATCGGTGGTCGGGCGCAGTCCGGCACTGTCCGGCACCGGCAATTTGCGTCCGCGCCACTGGCCGCCAATGATGCGAATCTGCCCGGCACCGCCTGTACTGCGGGTGTTTTTATTCATCTTGCTCACAACTCGTCATAATTTGTTGCGTAGTTTAACGGGCGAATCGGTGAGAAGAAACGTTAAAAAAGGGTGCTGTGGTGAGCTGGCTGGAAAGTGTTAGACTACTGAGTTGCTGAAGTCATGCATTATTCTGCGGTTTACGCCGGTCTGGCGCTGACCAACTTTCATTGATTTACCCCTGGAAACCACGCGCGACCGGGACAAAGCCATCGAGGAGTGTCGTCACACAATGGCAAAAGAGAAAAAACGTGGCTTTTTTTCCTGGCTGGGATTTGGCAAAGAGGAAGAGAAACAACCTGTAGCGGAAGAGCAGACACAAGACGTCGCGGAACCCGCACAGCAGCAGACAGAACAGGAAGCCCCGGCATTAAGCCAGGCTGAAGCGCAAGCGGAAGAGACTGTCGTTATCACCGAAACGGTGGCCGGACAGCAGCGTGAGGCGGAAGTCACCGCGGCAGCGCCGCATGAATCAGCACCTGCGGTGCTCGATGAGGCTGAACCGATTGAGGCCGATCCTGAAGCGTTACTGGAAGTCTCTGCACCTGAACATGACGCGACGCCAGTTATCGACGCGGACGACGTCGTCACGCCGATCGCCGACGAGACGCCTGCCGACGCGCCATTAAGCGAAGAAGAGCTGACCGCGCTGGCACTGGGCGACGCCCCGATCGTTGACATCCCGGACAGTGAAGCAGATGCGCCGTTAAGCGAAGACGAGCTGACGGCGCTGGCGCTGGATGACGCCGGGATCGTTGAAACGCCGCACAGCGAAACAGACGTGCTGGCGCTGGATGAAGCCCCAACTGTTGAAACCCCGGACAGCGAAGCGGAAGCCCCGCTGACTGAGGAAGAACTGACCGCGCTGGCACTGGGCGAAGCCGACGTTACTGACGCGGAACCGGCTGAGGCGTTATCCGATACCGTCAGCGATCTTCCGCTGGCCGCCGCGCCTCTCATTGTGCAGGAGCAGGAGCGTCCCAGCAAAGAGGGCTTCTTTGCCCGCCTGAAGCGCAGCCTGGTCAAAACCCGTCAGAACCTCGGTTCCGGTTTTATCAGCCTGTTCCGTGGCAAAAAGATTGATGATGAACTGTTTGAAGAGCTGGAAGAGCAACTGCTGATTGCGGATGTGGGCGTGGATACCACGCGCCGCATCATCACGCATCTGACCCAGCAGGCAAACCGCAAGCAGCTGCGTGACGCGGAAGCGCTCTACGGCCTGCTGAAAGCGGAAATGGCCTCGATTCTGGCAAAAGTGGATGAGCCACTGGATGTCTCCGGCAAAACGCCGTTTGTCATCCTGATGGTTGGCGTCAATGGCGTGGGTAAAACCACCACCATCGGTAAACTGGCGCGCCAGTATCAGGCCGAAGGCAAAACGGTGATGTTAGCGGCCGGTGATACCTTCCGTGCGGCGGCGGTTGAGCAGCTGCAGGTGTGGGGCCAGCGCAATAACATTCCGGTGATTGCGCAGCATACCGGCGCCGATTCCGCTTCGGTGATCTTCGATGCCATTCAGGCCGCGAAATCGCGTGGTGTTGACGTGCTGATTGCCGATACGGCCGGTCGTCTGCAGAACAAATCGCACCTGATGGAAGAGCTGAAAAAAATCACCCGCGTGATGAAAAAACTGGATGATTCAGCGCCACACGAAGTGATGCTGACGCTGGATGCCAGCACCGGACAGAATG
>Ga0308171_1000421_pt1 | contig 95333 bp, 79 predicted proteins | sample PhyGR1_FD_202135 | JGI IMG/M metagenome (GOLD analysis project Ga0308171, IMG submission 202135) | Phyllosphere microbial communities from UC Gill Tract Community Farm, Albany, California, United States - DLSLSG.R1 | ecosystem: Host-associated > Plants > Phyllosphere > Unclassified | place: USA...
GGTAATCAATGAAAGAACGGCCGATTCTTTTTTCCGAACAGCGTGTTCGTGCCCTGTTGGTTGGCCAGCAAACGCAAACCCGGCGCATTATGAAAACTCAGGCTTTCGGTCCGGGACAGGATCATCATGAAGGCGTACACGCCTTCGATGTGAGTGCTAACCATCTGCATGGCTACAAAATGATGTCGATGACCGACATCAGCTACCAATGCCCCTATGGCAAATCGGGTGACATACTCTGGGTGCGTGAAACCTGGCGTGGCCCGATGGTGCCAGAGAGCGATCTGGCCGAGTATGAACGTGACCCGACGCCGTTCCGCCTGCCGGAGTATTGCCAGTATCGTGCCGACAGCAATGAGCTGGGACAGCATGCGCTGAGCACGCCGGAGGCCGAAGAGTTTGGCTGGCAGACCGCCATCCATATGCCGCGCTGGGCCAGTCGCATCAACCTTGAAATTACCGGCGTCCGTGCAGAGAAGATTCAGGACATCAGTGAAGATGACATCAGGGCCGAGGGCGTTCAGACCGATTCGCACTTCCTGAATAACTTCTTCACCATGAATGCCAACTCTGAATCACCCAAAGAGGCGTATCGTAAAGCCTGGGAAAAACAGTACGGCGCGACCAGCTGGGAAGTGAATCCGTGGGTCTGGGTCATTGAATTTCAGCGCATCGAACGCAACTGATGCATCAGCCCTGCGCTTTGCGGGTTGAATCACAGACAACGGTTGCGCTAACGGGTTGAATAGACAGCCTTCAGCCCTGCAGTCAGATAGTTGATGCCAGCATTCGATGCTGGCATTTTTATGTCTGGCGCGTCAGGATAGCGAAATAGACCGGTTCTGTGCGGGAGTTGCGATGTTTAAATGGCCCTGGAAAACGCATGACGACATGCTGGCTGCGCTGCCGTGGCAGCAGGGTCTGGCACAGCCGGTATTCAGCCCGCTCAGTGATGCCGAACAACAGGCGCTGGCTGAACTGGCGAAGCGCTTTCTGCAACAGAAAAAACTGGTTCCGCTGGAAGGCGCTCAGCTGGATGAGCTGCGCAGCGTGCGCATCGCCCTGCTCTTCTGTTTGCCTGTCCTGAAGCTGGGTCTGGAGTGGCTGGACGGTTTTCACGATGTGCTGATCTATCCCGAGCCGTTCGAAGTTGACGATCACTGGCAGGATGAGCACGGACTGGTTCACAGCGCGCCCGCCGTTCACTCGGGCCAGAGCTGGACGCAGGGACCGGTAGTCCTCAACTGGCTCGATATTCAGGACTCTTTCGATCTCTCCGGCTTTAATCTGGTCATTCATGAAGTCGCACACAAGCTGGACGCGCGCGGCAGCGGTTATACCAGCGGCGTTCCGGTGATACCGCTGCGTGACGTTGCACAGTGGGAAAAGGATTTACATGCTGCGATGGCGGAGATTGAGAGTGAGGTCGAACTGGTAGGTGAACAGGCTGCCACTATCGATCCTTACGCCGCCAGCGATCCGGCTGAATGCTTCGCTGTGCTCTCTGAATATTTCTTTACGGCCCCGGTTCTGCTGGCCGAACGCTTTCCCGCCATGTATCAGCATCTGCGACAGTTTTACCAGCAGGATCCGCTGACCCGAATTGCTGCTGAACCGGCTCAAACTGCTTAAATCACGATCGCTTTGCGTTAAAGCTAGCCAGTTGAATGATAATGTATTTTTTGCTGTTGACACCTTAGAGCGACGCCGTTAATATTCGCCTCGTTCAAACGATTCCTCTGTAGTTCAGTCGGTAGAACGGCGGACTGTTAATCCGTATGTCACTGGTTCGAGTCCAGTCAGAGGAGCCAGATTAGAAAAACCCGCTCAGGGAAACCTGAGCGGGTTTTTTGCTTTTTAGTGATCTCATCGTGACGGACTTTTCATCTGAACCCTCTTGCCTTTGCGCAGATCGCACTTGTAATTCCGGCGGCTTTAAATGAAAAAAACCAGCCGGTCATTCTATGCTCCAGCTGGCTCCAACTGTCGGCGAAATATTATTCAGGAATAGTCAGCACCTGACCTGGCGCAATTTTGTCCGGGCTGCTGAGAAGGTTTTTATTCGCCTCAAAGATTTTCATATATTGCGAAGCATCATTGTAGAAATGATTAGCGATTGCGCTGAGCGTGTCACCGGATTTAACGGTATACATGCGATTACCTGCTGCTGAGCTTGCAGGTTTATCTTCAACATTTTTATCTACAGCACTTAACAACTCATCGCCAATATTTTTAATATTATCCAGAATGCTCATCATCACTTCTCTATCGTTTCCGATACGTTTACTTAAATTAAAAAAACAGGATTGCCAGACAAATACTACGCGGCGTACGATACACCGGCTTTTATTTCATGAATTAAACCACTGTCCAATACGTTGTAATTTATATAAAAAGAAGGATGCAGATGATGGGTATTTTGTCATGGGTTTTGTTCGGCTTGCTTGCCGGAATTATCGCCAGATGTATTATGCCAGGTAAAGAACACATGGGCATTTTCATGACCATGATTCTGGGCATTATCGGCGCGCTGATTGGCGGTGTAGTCAGTACTGCTCTGGGTTTTAGCAATGTCAGTGGTTTCAATATTTACAGCATTGCGATTGCCACCGTAGGTTCAATTATTGTGCTGTTTATTATTCAAAAAATCAGAGCGTGCAAAACGGCTTAACAGATCACTCTTCAGGGGATAATAGAATGAGTTTACTGGAAACAGTGCTGGCCATGTGCGGCCTGAATAATGAGACCAGCCAGGAAGTGAAAGGTGTACTGGGGGTTGAGCAGCAAGGTGGTTTACATACCATCGTGGGTCACCTTCAGAACGGTGAGTACAGTGAGGTCGTCAACTCATGGCTCGGCGATCAGCAGAACGTGGCCCTGAGCAGCGATCTGGTGCAGAAGATGATTAACTCTGAGGCCATTGAACAGCTGGCTGCGCGAATGGGCATCAACACCAGCGATGCACTGAACCTGCTGGCAAAATATCTGCCGCAACTGGTTGATAAGGCTTCGTCAGCAGGCGTGATTGATAAAAAAGCCGATATTAGCGGACTCGTCTGTCAGCTAGAACATTAAGCGGGATGCAATTGGAAGATAAAAGCCTGCGGTTAAAGCATGGGCTTTTATCTTTTAGATTCAGCAGAAGTGAGTAAAATTGTTCAGCGCATAGACTAAATATTAAAAAAAAGGTTATTTAAGCCGGTATCAAATTCAACTTACCAGGAAGATTTTATATCCTGCCACCTTACTATTCGAAACCCCGATTATTCTATCAAAACCCTCTCCAGGCATTTTTTTAATAATTCTGAGTGATACCTTGTTTGTTATTGGTTTACAACATCTTTACTCAGGCGTTCGCAGAGAGCATCCCCATTTCTTCCGTAATATGGACCAAAGTCCATCAACTCAGCCAGATGCAATGAAATCAGACTCTGTATGTATATCACGACCATCTATATCTATGTTTCTATTGCTGGTTTTAATTATCTACTAATAAAGGTAACCGCACTCAACTCCACATGATCTGCCCTAAGACCATATGCGGGACGTCAGAGTTAGTTGATAATATTAGAAGATGGTAATAATCTTTCTATTTCACCCTGATCTTTTTCATTGAAATAAACTTCAAGTTGATGTTTTTCATCATTAACCCAATCCAGGATGCAATCTTTTAAAACTTCTAAATATATACGTAAATCAGAGTCCGGAATGTCGGGCAAAGACTCATGCACAATCATTACTTTATTTTCACTAATCCAATCCAGATCGCGTAAACAATCATAGAGGGCGTTCCAATTGAAGCCAAAATACCCGGGAAACCAAAGTAAATAATAGAGGGATCTTAGCAACTCGTCAGTGTCAGCGATGTTTGGATCGACCCTGGCTAAAAATACAGCACCCTTTCCATAACATACTGATTTATCTTCATATTTAAACACACTCATTACGTAATCACCTGATTTTTATGAACGTTTTATAATGATCATTTGTATAATAAGCCTCACCATTTTGTCCAACAATAATTCGTTGAGGCCATGGTCCTGATATGTTCGGAGTTGGATGAACATATTCTTTATAGTATCCATTAGGTTGCGTGGGCAAGCCAGATATTCCTGTCGTGCGGTCAGGTTGATTTCTGAATACTGAACCATCATTTTTATGTGGATTCGTTCCACACCTAGCAATTCGACTAAGCGTAGTTTTAAATAAAAGGCCTAATTAAATATCCTCCATAGTATATCTATTTTATTATTAATATTTATTAAAAAGAACAGGCTCTTGGGTTGTATTGACTGGTTTTGTAGATCTTTTACTAATACTAGCAACAATGCCGCTTACTCCCATCACATTCCTTTCATCATCCCTAACACCAGGTTTTATTGGATTTATTAGATTTATTAGATTTATTGCAATGAATTTTGCCGGTTGATTGCCATGTTAATGGCTTAAAATCAACATAATCACTTCCCAGAGAATTATTTTTATTACCTTGCTTAATTGCTAATAAATACAATTAGCCATGTTAGATACGCCAGTCTTGATAGCCAAAGAAAAATCGAGCCAAAGGACAGGTCTGATTTCGTCAAAAAAACCTTAATAAAATAGAATGGTTTTTTATCATCAGTTGATCCCTGGTGAAAATACTTCCCATAGAGTGCAAAGAGAAGAAATGAAAGACCTCCGGAAAGATTAGATATTAATAATAAGTTATCGGCCTCCCTTCTATATTCAGCTATCGCTGACGCCATGTATCCAAGAACAAGAAAAACCAATGCGCAATTTGATAAAGCACCTCGCTTAAAAAACATATAATTGAAATAGAGCAAGGAATCCTTACCTACCTTAGCGCCACCAAGATTCCTATAAACAAAAATAAAAAAACACCCACCCCATAAAAATAAAAAAAACAATAACATAAATGATGATGCACTTAAAATAATATCATTTGAAATCATAGTGATATGTTTCCTTAGTGGAGTCACCGTTCAGATCTATTTTTTCGTCATGAGAACCAGTGGCAGAAAATGTAAAAACAATTTACGAGTAATCTACGTGTTTGGGTGTCGGGGCGTCGCTCTGATCAAGGCGTTTCGGAGGCCATACATAAAGCGGTACTCCAAAAAAATCTTGTCTGAAAAGTAATAAGCGCAAGACATATAACCCCGACTAAAAAGTAGAGGGCTAATCTATTTAATACTGAATATCAGTTTGGCTGGCCATTATTTTACTCAGGATTAACGTCATAACGTGCATCCTGAATAATGTAAGATTCTGCTATATCTTCCCATACAACTTTCGCCATTTTTTGCCATTCAGTTAGGTTTTGCTGCTTTGCAATATAGTCCCTGATTAACTTAACAGCCCTGTTAAAATCAGCCTTATTTAACTCAACAAACGAATAAAATTTTAGGTGCTCGCCTTCTTCTGACTTTATTATTTCATGCAGCCCGGAATGGTTGGGTAAAAAAACATCATCCAACAGGTCGCCAAAAGCATCCCAATAGCTACCATTAACATATGTGGATTTAAATTTATCCTCAATTTTATCTATAGCATCATTTCGGCTAAAAAATATGACTGCACCCATCTTATGGCCTCATAATAATAATTTTTTCTTGCTGTGCCTTTGGTAACGTACTAACGTAACTCATAAAGATATTCTGATTTTTAGGGGTTAAAATCCTAAAGTCAACAGGTACAAAGTCCGCTTTTTGCAAGTGATCCTGGATAACATCTCTTCCACTACCGACACTCATGTTCTACTCATAAAACCTATCTAACCCATCTATTTCTTTTTGTGACAGCCTATCGGTAGTATACATGGCATCAACGGTTTTACCTTTATTAGGTCCTGATGTAATTACAAAATCAGGTGAAGTTCCTGATTTTGCTCCAGGCGGTGGGCATAACGTTCCATTGTGCCTCAGTGTAACTACCATATTCACCAGCAGGGAAATACCTTCATTACTGGTTTTGGCTTAGATAAGGGCGTAATCAGGAAGACAGGTTGAAGATAGCCGCTGGGCTTTACCACTGGTCAGCGGATCGAGGTGCCCACCGAGCCGGGACAGTTGATCATCCGGCTGGCTAAGGAGTGATCTGCTGGTAAAAAGATCCCGGTTTTCAAAGGCCGGGACTGAGTGTTTATTCAAGAGAGGATTTTTGTTTTTTTCTTTCCTTTAACCAGATTTTTATCCAGATTCCGACACCCAGAATAAGGCCACCGACATATCCTGATTTAAAGAAAGATGTGAAAACATCATTCCAACTGAATGCGAAAAAGCCATTATCAAAATAGATAATAGAGGATCCAAGTAGCACTGATATAATATCGAAAAATAGAAATAGCATCAGGCACATAAATATTAATTTTATTAATAAGAGTAAATTACTTTTTATTTTCATTCTTCCCCTTCCCATCTAAATTTTCTTTTACATAATTTCCTGTTTTCTCACTGATATAGCTACCACCAATAACACCAGTTAAATCAGAAACTGCCTCTTCCGCAACTTTTGATGTCACGCCTTTAAAGCAGAGGCCCGGCAAGATGGCCGGACCTCTTGTCTTAACTTTTTTTTTGATAACGTTCATCTTGTTGAATAAGGGGTTCCATTTCCTCTTCCCACATACTTTTCTGATAGGACTGCCATTCCGTTGCTTCTGTTCGATTATGGATGCAATTTCTAATTTTTTTTATGGCTAAATTAAAATCAGCACTACTCAGTTCAGTAAAACTAATCTGATCAAGTACTAAGACCTCCATTATTTTTTCATGGATATCTGGGCAGTCACTCTGCAATGCCTCATCGAACAGCGCCTCTAATGCATTAGAAGCTTGCCTATTCAAAGTAACATGCAAATCTTTCCCCTCAGGATAACCGATAAAAAAAGTTGCTCCCATAACACTTACCTCATGATGATGATTTTTTCTTGTTGTGATTTAGGCAATGTCTTGATGTAGTCAGTAAATATTTTCTGATTACCTGGCGACAATACGCTGAAGTCAACAGGAACAATGTCGGCTTTGTTTAAGTGATCCAATATTTGTTGCTTGCCATCTGGTAACTTTTCAGGTGCTTTTGAAACGGTCATGTTCTTCTCAAAAAACTTATTGATCCCATCAACTTCTTTCTGAGACAAGTTCTTTGTTGTATACATCAAATCAACCGTTTTACCTGCGTTAGAGCCACTGCTTATAATAAAATCAGGTGTTTTCCCACCAGTATCAGGCGCTCTTTCTAGTGTCCCTAACACATCTTCAAGCCTTGCAGCTGCCGCAGCTTCTGCGGGATTTAACTTCCCATTACCAGTGACATCTGGCGTGTTTAAACGCTGCTGCCCTTCTAAAGGAGTCGAATTTATTTTTACCTCATAAATCCCATCTGCATTCTTAACAAGTGAACTTGCTGCCCCTGAAGCCGAAGCTTTATTGTTGAGCGCTACATCCTTCCCGAACTGCTTCGCCACTGCACCAGACGCTACTACAGCACTCACTCCACTCGCGATGTACATGGAACCAACATAGGATCCTGCTCTCGCTTTGGCCTCATCCTCCGTGTACCCAAACGACATGAATGCCTGAGTATACCCTTCCAGAATATTGAATACTTCTTTCGCGTTCGGATCTGTAGAGTTCAGCAAGTTCACTATCTGCTGATAACCCGCCTGAGCCTCTTTCGGATTCTGGTAAGTCTGGTTGAAGTAGGTATCTTGCGCGGCCTTCGCTTTTGCTCTTTCTGCCTGACAGCCAGTGCCAGTGCCATTACAGGCCGCATAAACAGCCAAATCGCTTTCCAGATCCTTACGATTTAACCTCTCCTTATCTTTCTGCTCTTCTGGCGTCAGGTTCTGTTTGTTGTTGAGATATGTCTGGCGGCTCTTCTCCGTGCTGCTCAGATAGTTATTCTCGACCTCAGTTTTACCGGCAAACGCACCACTACCCATCCCAGCACTGCCATCAACTGCACCGCCCGCTGCTGCGCCTGCCAGCGTTACAATGTTGGCGATCAGCATCTTGTCATCGGCTGACAGTTCCGAAACATCCTTGCCGTACAGCAGGTGACTGAGCGCGTCGTTATAGCTGAGCATCCCTGCAGTCAGTCCGCCCGCCGCGCCGCCAATGGCGCTGCCACCCTGCGCTTTAGCAATCAGCCCTGATGCCAGCGTGTGCAGCAGCACTCGCATAGGCTCGTTACCCTGCGACACCTGCTTGACCATCTGCGCCAGCAATGGCGCTGCACCTGCCGCCACCGCGCCGCTGACGTTACCGCCAGCCAGACCGGCAAACAGCCCGCTGATAGCCTGTGCCGCAATCTGCAGGTCCGACCCGATACCGTACTTCTCCTCAACATTCTGATCGATTTTATCGAGTGCTTTTTTCTGATCCGCCTCTGAAAGCTTATTAAATGCAGAATCATTTTTAAGTTTGTTTCTCTCCTGCTCCTTCTCCTGCTTCTTCAACGCATCAAAGGTCTGCTGAATCGTCTGCTGTCCGAGTACGGTCATCTCACGCTGTATGGCAAGGCTACCTTCTGCTTTTTGCACATCAAACTTATCTTTCAGCGCATTCTCCGCCGCGGCGGTGTCACGGCTAATTTGGGACACATCCTGCTTCTGCGCATCAGGATTGCGGATCTCAATCGTTCCCGGCGAGATAGCGCTGTAGGTGGTAGAACTTGCCCGGTCTTTCGTCTGCTGCAGCGTGCCCATAGGCAGCGAGTTGCCGCCGGACGGCTGGGGCTGCCCGGATTTCGATATATTGTTGATGAAGCTGTCAGACGCTGGCTTAGTGGTTTTACCCATACTGCCGCTGACAGCTGCGCTGAAGCCACTGCCGCCCGCATTGGCGTGGTTTTCAATATCCGTCCAGCCCAGCGTCCCGGTGCTGAGGTGATTTTTGTCCGGCGTCGCGGATGAGGCGATGATCGCGCCATCAAGTTGGGTATGGTTGCCGACGTAAATGTTGTAGCCGCCATCACCCGCGCTGATCCCGCTCTGCTGCTGTACAGAATCAAAATCCTTGTAAATTTTGCTGCCGCTCATGCTGGCACTGCCCTGCACCGGAACGCCCGCACAGATAGGCGGTATGCAGATACTGGCGCTGAAGCCGGATGAACTCTGATGGCTGTCGTAGCTAGCGCGGTCCTGCTGGCTGGCAATTTCCAGGTTGCGGCCCGCATTGAGGTCAACGTGATTACCGTTGAGGTTTGCTCCGTTCAGCCTGACGTCCTGACCCGCTTTGACCGTCAGATCACCCGCTGCGGACACCTCGCTATTGTGGTGAGTAATGCTGTTGCCGTTACCGTTTGCACTGTTCTGGCTGGCGGCCAGCTCAAGGGAGAAGCCGTTCTGGCTGCCGCCGAGGCCGAAGCCAACACCGACGCCGTATTTGCTGCCACCGCTGCTTGATTGCTGGTTACTGGTGTCCACGGCACTGTTCAGGGCGATATCGCGACCCGCATTCAACGAGACGTTATCGCCGCTGATTTTTACGCCTTCGCCTGTGATGTCCTGCTTAGCCGTGACTGCTACGTCGCCGTCCGCCTTAAGCACGCTGCCGCTCTGCTGCGTGCTTTTCTGTTCCATGGACTGATGGCTGCTACCCACAGTGGCGCTCACCGTGACTTTGACGGCTGCGGTGTTCTGGTTGTAAGCCGACAGCGCAGTCATGGCCGCCTGCGCGGCATAAATGGCCTGCAGACGCGGATCGTCACTTTGTTTGTGCGACTGAGCCACCTTGTCCGCCGCCTGCGCCATACTCACACCGTAGCCGGAGACCTGCGCGGTGATGCCATACTGTGAGGATTTGCTGCTGCTGCTGGCGTCGTGCGTATCTTTCGCAGGGTCGAGGTGGATGTTCTCACCGTTGACGCTCAGCGAATTGCCTGCATAAACGTCAGCCCCCTGCAGGTTTACATCTTTGCCTGCATTAATCGAAACGTTACCCAGCGTACTGACGATACCGCTGCGCACTGTGTTCTGCTGCGTGCCCGTGCTGGCGTTTTTCCAGCTGTTATGCCCCACGCCAACCGTTCCGCTGTAACCATCGCCGCCCAGATCGCCTATAACGTGGTCAGACCCGGAGGCCGATGCCTGTTGGCGGTCTTCGCCTGCTACGACGCTGATCTTACCCTGCTCCGCATTAAGCGAGACGCCGGTGGTGCCGGTCAGGGTTGAACCGGTGATGGCGATGTCACCTTTATGGCTGGTGATGTCAACACTGCCGGCGGTTATCGCTGATGTGTGTTGCGCAAGCATGCTGCTGTCACCGCTCATCTGGTTCTTTTTCGAGCCGTAATTAGTCCCTGCCGAACCATTGTTCGGCGACCCGCCGCCGCTACGTGCCAGCGCACCAAGTGAGGCTGATGTTGTTGCCGACCAGCTCTTGCTGCTACTGCTGCTGGCAGCCTTCTGGTTGTCAGCGGCTGTGGTGATGTCAATATTACGCGTAGCGTCCAGCGAGGCTCTGGCACCAGCGTTCAGGCTGCTGCCTTCCACCAGAATGTTGCCGGTGTGGGTATCTGAATCACCGCGGGCTTTCAGTAGCAGATTTCCGGTGGTATTGAGCGTGCTGCCGCTCTGATAGATACTCTCGCTGTTCTGGCTGACTTTGCTGCCTGAACGGCCATAGGTCAGGCCCGGTCCCGGTGAATCCATCGAACTGGCGCCCAACTCATTGCCAGTCTGCTTGATCTGCTCATACACCGAACTGTTGTTGTTCATGATGTCACGCAGATTGCGTATTGTGTCCAGCGGTGTGATGTTGAGGCTCAACCCGAAACCGCTGCTTTTTGACTTCTGTTTCGCCGTCTCGCGAACCTGGTCCTGACCCGCTACGATAGCGATATTTTTCGCCGTCACGCTGATCTCGCCGTTCTGGCCGCCCGCAATAACGTCGCTTCCCTTGATCAGCGCGTTGTTACCTGCCGTCATGCTGACCACACCATTGCCTGCACCCACCAGGCTTCGCGCATCGCTCTGCGTGACCTTGTCGCCGTTACGTTCACTTTTAGCAGATTGCTTACCGTAGCTGAGTCCCAGACCACCGCCCATCAGGCCACTTTTCTTCACTTCTTTCATGCTGTAGGTGGATTGAGTATTAGTGGCGGTGACAATCTTCAGGTCATTGCCTGCACTCAGTGCGACGCCTTTATCACTGGCGAAAGAGGATCCCTGAACAGTCAGGTCGTTTCCGGCAATGACAGACACGCTGTTGCCGCTCAGTTGTGAGGCTTTTTCACGGGTGTCGCTGTTTTCCTGAACGGTGTGCGTAGTGGTCTTTTTCAGAAAACCTTTCTTAGTTTTGGTCTCTTCGCGGTAGGCATAATCACTCTCCGTCGCAGTGGTGATATTGACGTCGCGTCCTGCCTGCAGCGCCAGATCCTTATTGGCTATGACTGTTGCGGCCTGGCTGGTGATGTCATTACCCGCCACCAGCCTGGTACTCCCACCGCTGGCAATTTCAGTGCCCTGCTGACGTACCGACTCATTAATCTCGACCTTCTTGCCGGATTTGTAGCTGTTGCCAGAACCGGTTTCAGCCGCCAGCAGATTGACGTCACGCCCTGCCTGTAAGGTGACGTCTTTGTCTGCGGCAATGCCTGCCGCCTGGCTATTAATATCGCGTCCGGCCTGGAGTGCTAAATCGCCGCCACTGGTCAGCGTCGTGCGATCCAGACCGGTCGAATGGGTTTCACGTTTGCCCTTCACCTCATTCTGGCTGGTCGTCGCACTGTTGAGATTCAAATCGTTACCGGCTGCCAGCGCCGCGTTTTTACCGGCGTTGATGCTGCTGGCGGTAACGGTCAGATCGTGACCCGCCTGCATCGCCATGTTGCCGCCTGCGACGATCTGGCTGCCGACCGTGTTGACCGTGGTTGTGCTGGTCGCATCAACCTTTTGCCAGCGGCTTCCGAAACCGGACTGCGCGCTGCCAGTGACGTTCTGATTACCGGTGATGGCAATATCATTCCAGGCGTTCAGCAGCAGATCGCCACCCGCGTTGAGGTTAGCGCCGGTGACAGCAATATTGTTGCCCGCCTTGAGGCTAAGAGAATCCAGTGACGTGATGCTCGCCGTTGGCCCGCTCAGGGTCTCGGTATAGGATTTCTTCGCACCCTTACCGTTGTCTGCATCCAGATGCCAGAGCTGCGACGTGGTCAGGTTGTTGATGTCACCGTTAACACTCTCCAGTGCCACCTTTTTACCGCTGATAGTCGAGCTGACGTTGTTGATATCGTTCAACGCGCTAAGTTGCAGATCGCCACCCGCATGGAGCAGACCGGCGTTGAGGTTACTGAGCGTGTTCTGGCTGTCGATGGTCAGATCGTTTTTGGCCATCACGCTACTACCCGTGTTGGTGATGTTCCCGCCGTTCAGCGTTACGTTGTTCCCCGCAATCACGCTGCCATCGCGCATTTCCACATCTTTTGTCGACAGATAGAGCTTCGGCACCATCACCGTTTCACCGTTGATCGTGGTGGCTTCCCACCAGACCATGCTCTTGTCTAAAGAGGCGAGTTGGTCAGCAGAGAGTGAAACACCGAACTGCAAGCCCAGCGACTGCTGCGCCGCTGCCGCGTTGTCCATCAGATAGCGCATCTGGGCGAGATCGGATCCCAGGCCATTGATGTAGCGGTTGCCGGTCTGGTTCAGTACCGCATTGCTGACGTAACGGGTATCAAATGCCGCATCGCCGAGAAAACGATAATCATAATCGGGCTTCAGGTTCAGCCGACTCAGCATGTAAGAGGAGCCGAGGAAGGCATTCTCGTCAGTGTACTGAGGGCGGGTTTCCTGTAATGGCGTGGTAGCAGGCTGTTTGCCGAGTTTTGCGTTCAGCTCGCCGAACAGGCTCTGATCCAGCTGGCCCAGGCCGTTGAGTTTGGGGTTAACGGTAATCAGATAACGACTATTGGTGTTCGACGCGACAAAGTAGCCGTTCTGACCAGAAGGTAACGGATAGGCGCTGATATCAACCTCAGCGGCCTTGTAGTTATGCAGCGACGCAGGCCCCTGAGCAGCGCTTGTCAGGTTGATGGCTTTACCCAGTGCCGCGTTGTTTTTACCCGCCGCAGCATATTGCGTCAGCGGTGCACTGCCCTGAGAAGCGTTCTCCAGCGCCCCTGCGCCATTAACCTGCTGCAGTGCATTCTGGAGCTGATCGCGCCATTGCGGCGTATTGATTGCGGCTTTGTCGGCAGTGGCCAGTTGCTGATTAGACTGCGTGCCAGCGGTGCCTGCAGCGGTTAAGCCGCGTAAAGCGGGGGCAGAAAGCGTATTACCACTCCAGCCAGCATTCGCGGTAGTGCTGGTATTACTGATATTGCCGCTGAAGTTAGCAGAGACGTTGCCACCGGCCTGAATAACGGCGCGGAAGATTTGTGCTGGTCCAACGTCTTCAGTTGTGGGCTGGCTTGTAAGTACATACTTAACCTGAGTGGCAGTAGTATTTTCTCGAAAACAACACCGCTCAGATTTCGGGTCGAAAAATGCAAGGTCGATATCTTTAGTAAACTTCCCACCAATATTTCCCGAGTATTTATAAGTTGTATACTGATTCTGTTGACCGTCCTGGTAAGACTCATTATTTAGTTGATTACCGGATAAAATTATATCGCCATTAGCGAGAATAGTACTGGCAAGATTTTCTAACTTTTGAGCTGAAATTCGCAACGCGCTAGCTGATGCAATCCGGCCAGCACCTCCATTTGCATTAACATGATTAAATATGGTGTTAGTCAAATATTTTTTCACGGCACCCTTGGCATTAGGTGCCAGGTAAAAATGATTATCATCGGAACCATTTCCCTTACCCGGGCTGCCTCCTGACCTAACGCGTTTTATAGTGAGGCCAAGCTCATCACTCTTTAATGATCCCAGTGTAATGTAAACAGTATCCTTGCCTAACCAGGAAGGTGCATCCAGATTCTTTTGTAGGGATGTAGAGGTACTCAACCCATCCCTTGTATTCAGCAAATGCCCCGTATTAATCGTGATATCGCCGTTCTGCGTTTCGATGGTGCCGGAGTTATTAATGACCTCGCTGTTGGCATTCCCCGCGGCATCGCCCTGAAGCCACATACTGCCGCCTGCCAGCATATCGGCACGCTGGTTACGAATGCTGTTAGCAAACAGAGAGAGATTACCGGCTGCATAGAGCAGCGCGGTATTAACAATACTTCCCGGTGCGCTGAGGGTCAGATTGCCCAACGTACCTGTAAAGCCATCAACAGTGATATCGCTGCGGCTGGCTAAATTGATATTCCCGCCGCCCTGCAGACTGCCATTACCGTTCATGGCGATACGATTGCCACTTAACGCACTGTCACCTGTTCCCGTTGTGAGCTGACCATTATTGGTGAGATCGCCGCCTGCACTCAGCGTCAGCGCGCCGCCCTGCATCGTGCCCTGGTTATCTATGGCGCCATTACTGCTGACGGTAAGTCGCCCGCCCGCCGCCAGAATATCGCGACCGGTAAAGCCATTAGCGATTTCCAGCGTGGCGTTACCCAGCGCCACAACCTGCCCGCTCTGGTCAAAGTCGTTGCTGTGAACCCGCAGGTCGCCGCCGCTGAACAGGCGACCGCTGCTTTGCTGACCAACCTGAGCGGCCATTACGCTGAGCCTGTTGTTACCCAGCAGTGTTCCGCTGTTGTTTACCTGCTGATAATTAACCTCAAGGTTGCCGCCCTGGGCTGTGCCCTGGTTGCTGAAGCCATTGCCGGTCAGCGTACCCTGGCCGTCGGCCAGCAGCGTACCGTTGTTGCTGGCATTAGTCGCATTGAGAATCAGCTGCGACGCCTGTAACCAGCCGTTGTTATTCAGCTGCGGCGTATTGAGAGTCTGCGCGCCACCCGACAGCCACCGGCCTTCATTTTGCGTTAAGCCGGTTATCGTCGCGACACCGTTGCCATTGCCCTGAATCAGGCCATAGTTGAACAGCTCTGGCCCGGTCAGCGTCAGAGCGTTTTGCGTGATCATGGCGCCGTTGCCGCCGTTGGTAATGCGTCCACCGGCATTAACCAGCAGGCTATTATCACCCTGTAAACGTCCGTTGTTATCCACCGAGCCCGTGGTGATCTGCAGGTCGCCGCCCTGCACGCGTCCGGCATTATTGAGCGAGGATGACTGAAGCGTCAGCGTGCCCGCGCTGAGCAGCGTTTTATCCTGCTGCTGGGTCAGTGCACCATTAAGGTCAACCGACAGCGAATCAACACCGGTCACGGCGCCATTATTGTTTAGCGTGTCGCCCCGTAGCGTCAGGTTTCTGGCTATCCATTCACCCTGATTGGTCAGTGTCAGTGCCTGCAATGCCGCAGTGCCATTCGCTGAAATCTTGCTGCCCGCGCCCGCATCAAGGCGATCCGCCAGAATCAGCTGCAGCGCATCCGCACTCTGGATCGCGCCATTATTGGTCAGCTGTCGGGCATTGAGCAGGATCTGCTGACCCTGCCAGCTGCCGTTATTCACAACGTCATCACCGTTGAGGTTCAGCGTGCCCTGCGTCAGCAGCGATCCGCCCTGATTATTAATCAGCTGACGTGATGGCGCGGCCAGCGCCCTGAGCAGCATTCGCCCGGCCATCTGTGGCATTGCTGCAAACGTCAAGGCCTGCAGACCGATCAGGCTGCCCTGATTCATGACGCTGGCCGGGGTAATGGTCAGGCTTTTACCCTGCACCGATCCGCTGTTATTCAGCGCGGCGCCGTTCAGCGTCATCGCCCCTTCACTGAGCAGTGAGCCGCTGTTGTTCAGCGTATTAGCCGCGATCTGCGCACTATCCTGGCTCATCAGAGAGCCGGTGTTATGCAGCTCATTGCTGACGCTGACGTTCAGGTCTTTGCTGCCCAGCAGCGATCCCTGATGCAGCCAGGTGTCCGCGTTAACCGTCGTCTGATCGCCCTGCAGCACACCCTGGGTGTTGAGCTGGCCCGCAGTGAGCGTCAGTGTTCCGCCGCTCAGCGTTTTGCCACCGGCAGATTGCGTGATGTTATCGGCCTGAGCAGTCAGCGCCGTATTGCCCTGTAACAGACCGTCGTTGTTCAGGCTGGTGCTCTGCAATCCCAGCTGGTTCGCCATTATTTTGCCGCTGTTGCGCAGCGTGGTGGCGTTCAGGTCGCTATCGCCCTGACTGACCAGCGTGCCGCTGTTGATCAGATCGCTGGCGATGTCAGCGCGCAAGCCGCTGATGCCATTGATGCTGCCGCGGTTATCGAGAGAATCCAGCGTGAGGTCGAGTTGCTGACCCTGCCAGCTGCCATCATTGGTCGCGCTGCCACCCTTAACGCTCAGCCGATCGCCGCTCAGCAGTTGCCCATTGTTGTGGTTGAGTGTCTGAGCAAATCCGAGATCCACCAGCGCGTCGCCCTGCAGCAGCCCGCTGTTTTCCAGCGTGTTGCCGCTGGCGCTGAGTTGCCCGGCTGCGATCTGGCCGCTATTCGTGAGGGTTTGCGCATGCAGATCGGCCTGATGGCCGGTCACGATCTGACCCGTTCCGCTGTTATTCAGCGTATCGGCAATCTGAAGATTGAGGTCATCGCTCAGCAGACGTCCGCTGTTGTTGAGACGGTTACCGTTGACCGTCAGCGCACCGTTAACCTGCAGCAACCCGTCGTTATCCAGCTGATCTGACGTCAGCGTCAGCGGACTCCCGGCGATTAACTGGCCATCATGGAGGTTGTGGATCTGCTGATGATCGAGCGTTAAGGTGCTGTTGCCCTGCAGCAGACCCGCGTTACTGAGCGTGGGTGCATGCAGGCTGAGGTTATCCGCCGCCAGGGTGCCCTGATTATCGATCTCCGCTGCCTGCAGATTCATCTGCTGCTGGCTGAGCAGACTTCCGCTGTTCGTCAGCGCACCGTTAATCACAGCGGTTAAGGCTTTGCCGACGCGAACTGTGCCGCCGTTCTGCAATGTCCCGGCGTTTAACGTCATCTCCCCGGCCTGCATGGCACCGTGGTTATTCAGTGAAGTGAAGTCCCCCTTCAGCGTACCGTCACTCAGCAACTGGCCGCCCTGCTGATTGTCCAGCTGGTTGCCTTCCAGCGTAATCTGCTGATTACCCTGAATCAGGCCACTGTTAATCATGTCGCCACGCAGCGTCAGCGCCTGGGCAATCAGCCAGCCACTGTTATCGGTGTGGTTCGCTTTCAGCGCGATGCCCTGCTGTCCCAGAATTTTGCCGCTATTGTCCAGGGTGTCGCTTTGCAGATCGGCGTCGGCTTCGCTCAGGGCATTGCCGCTGTTCTGCCAGCGGTCAGCCTTCACTGTCAGCTGTTTACCCTGCATCAGTCCGCTGTTGTCCAGCGTCTGCTGTTGCACATTCAGCTGGCCTGCGCTGAGCAGCGTGCCGCTGTTGGTTAGCTCGCTGCCCTGCAACGATAAAGCTTTATCGCCCTGGACCGTCCCGCTGTTAGTCACCTGGCTGACATCACTGTTCAGCGTTCCGGCAGCCATCGTTCCCTGATTGTTCAGCGCATCACCCTGCAACCGGAGCTGATCATCAGCCAGCAATTTACCGCCCTGCTGATTATGTAAATTTTTGAGGGTGGTGTTCAGGCTGGCAGCGTTGATCTCTCCGCTGTTATTCAGCTGTTCGCCAGAGACCGTCAGTGTTTTGCCGCTGGTGATCAATCCGCTGTTATTGAGCTGTGGCAGCGCAAGCCCAAAATCGTTATCGGAGCTGATCGTACCCGCAGCCAGGTTATCCAGTTGCCCGGTATTGAAGGAGAGCAGCGTATTGCCCTGAGCCAGGCCGCCATTAGTGATTTGACCGGCGGTCAGGGTCAGATTGGGTGCGATTAATGACCCGGCGTTACGTAGCTGGGCGCTGTTCATAATCAGGGCGTTCTGACTGCTGATGGCTCCCTGATTTTCCAGCCAGTTACGCGCGGTCAGTTGCGCGTTACCCCCGGCGGAGAGCGAGCCGTTTTGTTGCAGCGTATCGCTGTTAATCACGACATCGCCATTACTCACCATCGCGCCGCTGTTATTCAGGATCGGGGCATCGATTTGCAGACGCTGGCCGATCAGTTTGCCACTGTTATCCAGCGAGCCGCTTTGGATGTTCAGGTCGCCGCCACTGATTTCATCGCGGTTATTCAGCAGTCCACTGACAACTACCGTATTTTTACCCTGTGCCAGCAGCTTACCGTTCTGTTGCAGGGTGTTAGTGCGAACCTGCACATCACCATTACTGGCCAGACTGCCACTGTTAGTGATCTGTGAGGCCTGGATATCGAGAGTTTTTGCTGCGGCGAGTTGCCCGGCATTGTCCAGCTGAGATGAGGCAGAGAGCTGCAGCGCGTCTACCGCACTACCGCTGCTGCTGTTATCAACACTCAGGCTGCCACTGTTGAGCCGCACATTCTGGCCCGCTTTTACACTGCTGCCTTTGAGCGTGATACTGCCCTGACTGTTGAGATCCAGCGAGGCGTCGCTGCCCAGCGAGGCTCCATTTAAGGCGATATCCTGCTGCGCGGTCAGCGCGACGTTGCCGCCGGCTTTATGTTCTCCCTGCAGGGCGATGCTGCTGCCTTTTGCATTCAGCGTGCCGCTGGTGAGGCTGTTGTTGATGCTTAACCGACCCTGAGCATCCAGCACCATATCGCCCTGGCGGGCATTGAGGTTGCCGAGATTAACGCCCACGCCATTTTCGCTGGAGACCAGATGGATGCGGTTTGCGTACATGCCGCCCAGCGCGCCGGTATCCACGGCGACCGATGGCGCAGCCCCCGCGCCCGCAATGGGTGTCACGCTGCCATCAGCACCGACCCGGTTTGCGCCCAGCGTCACATTGAGATCTTTGGCATGAATGCCCGCGTTGATTTCTGTTGCGCGCGCGATGATCGAGACCGCATCAGCCTGGCTGCCATCCAGTCCTTTACCCTCAATGCTGATGGCACCTTTCGTCACTTCCAGCGATTGCAGATTGCCCTGCGCATCCAGCTGCGGCTTACCGGTAGTCAGCGTAACGTTGGGCGTATTGATAAAACCGCAGCCGTTACAGGTAATGCCATAGGGGTTGGCGACCATAACGTTTGCCGCTTTACCCGCCACTTCGGTGTAGCCCTGAAGCTGGGAACGGTTGGCCCCGACCACCTCGTTGATGATCGCCCGGGCTTCCTGCCCCGCTTTCAGATTCGGGTTGTTCTGGACGAGTCCACCCAGCTGTGTCTGCGTCAACCGGCCGGTTGCGTTATTCAGGATCAGCCCTTCCTGGCCGACGTTGTAATTCTGATACTGATTGTGTGACAGGCCTGACGCATTCGGCGTCGCGATGTTGATGACCGGCACGCCATTCCCGGCAGCATCGACCTGAGTACCCTGTGTTGCAGGCGTTATCGCAGCCGAAAAGGCGGGCAGCAGGGGCTGAAAAGCGATCATCGAGCAGATGAGATAGCTCAGGAGACGACGCGGCAGTGAAAGCGCTAATTGATCATCCATAATCGGGGCCTTTTTTTAGAAAACGAGTCCAATACGCGCGTAAACGCTGAGGCGATCAGGCGCAAGGTAATCGGGATAGCTGACGGGGATGCCCAGCGACAGCTGAGTAGAGACGTGGGCGTTTCGGGTGCCAAGCCCCAGCGAACTGCCCCACAGCGTGCCAGCTGCATAGCGATCCTGTTTGTCGCTCTGCAGCCACCCCCCATCCAGTGCCAGCGTGGTACTGACCTCGCCAATGGCGGGCAGGGTAAACAGCGTGTAATTGAGTTCGTTGCGCAGGTAGCCGCCAACATCGCCGGACAGGTACTGTTCTTTGTAACCGCGAACCGAGCTCTCACCCCCAATCGTCAGGCGTTCGCTGCCATACAGACGGTCGGGCGACCACTGGGCGTAAAAGCTGCTGAGCCACCATATCTTCTGAGTCACCGGCCGCTGGTAGCTGCTGCTGACACTCCATTTGCGGAATTCAGCTTTAGGTAAATCGTCGCTTTTACCGCTGTCGCTTTCGGCATCGAACCACGGCATCCCCCGGCTCAGCATCGGGTTGATCGTGGCAACCCCGCCTGCGACTTTTTGCGTATGGTTAAAGCCGATCTGCAGGCTGGTCATTTTGCGGCTGCTGCTTTGCAGCAGCGTCTGGTTCAGCCAGTTATGGCTGACGTAATGGTTCAGACCCGCCTGAACACCGGTTTTGATATCCCCGTTGCGGAACAGCACCCACGAGCCGCTGAGGCGGTTAGAGATGTTATCGCCGTTGCTATACCAGTCGAAATTATTGGCGTTAAAGCGGCTGTGATAGTTGCTCCAGCTATAGCTGTAATCCAGCAGCCCATAGCCATAAGGCACGCTGACGCCCGCCTGGAAATTTTGCGCGTCACGCCAGTCGCTGAACGCACTGCTGCGACCACCGCTGACAAACCAGCGATCGGCAATGCCCAGCAGATCGTTACCCACCAGCGAGGCGGAAAGCTGACCGATGCCTGTGCTTCGCTGACCGCTGTTGTCCATATTCAGGCCCAGCGTCAGAGGAAATTCAGGTTTACTGGTCAGATTGACAATGGAATAACCGGGCTTCACCGACGGGATTATTTCAATCTGAACCGGCGTGGTGCGGAGCCGGTTTATCTGCTCCATACCCTGCTCAATGTCGCGTAAATTTAAAATGCGACCGGCACCGGTCGGGAATGCCATTTTCAGCTGACGCGAACTGGCCCCCTGCAAACGAATCTCTTCCAGCCTTCCCTCCAGCACGGTGATAATCAAAACGCCGTGAGAAAGGTTCTGTTCTGTCAGGAAAGCCCGGCTGGTGATATATCCGCGCTGGACATACCATTCTGATATGTCGCGTACCAGCTGATTAATGCGCGCCAGACTCAGACACTGATTGATATAGGGCGCGACGAGTTTCGCCTGCTTATCAGGCGCGATTAATGTCGCCTGTTGCAGAATAATCTGCTGAATATCAAAACAGGGACCGCTGGCAGGCGCCGACGCCGTTTTTTGCAGCTCAACCTGGTGCGCCTGTGTTAAGGCATCACGCTGCTGCTGGTTCTGCTCCAGGCGCTGCTGCTGCTGATTTTGAATAGCGTCAAGGTCGCCAGGCGTAACCGGCGCAGCCATGAGATTGCTGATAAACAAACTGGCTCCGAAAACCAGCCACTTCCCTGTTTCAGGCATTTTCATCGAAGGGTTAACAACGCTTATTGTAAGGTTTGTGTAAGCACAGGCGTGCAGATTACCACCTTAATAATCAGAAGTTCCTTATTGACTTAAAATAACAACCTCCTGATGGAAAAAGTAAAATTCCCAGTGAGATAATGTTTTCTAAGCCAAATTCACCGTTGTTTGACCACTTTCTTTGAGAATGGGGGTTTTATGAATGTTAAGGGAATGAATGCAAAAACACGCACTTATGAATATTCATCCGCACAGGATTACTCATTCATATAACCGCGCTGGTGTTTTAAGGGGGATGAAAGGCGATGAGGTGGCTGTTTTTCGTGATGAGCGCTGATGGCTGTTATCTCACTCCAGAACGCAAAAAGGCCCGCATAGCAGCGGGCCTTTAACCAGACAACATACAACAACCATTATTTTTCATGGTAACGATGCACAGCCGGATAATATTCCAGTCCATACAGCTGGCCGAGCGGCAGCAGCAGTTCAACGTTAATGTCATGGCTGTGCGCATCCGCCGCAGAGCCGTTCAGCAGCTGTTCAAACCAGGCTATCAGTTTCTGTTTCATCTCAGGTTCTCCGCATCGGTTGATGACCTGAGTAAACCTGCTTATGCGCGCAATCTGAAGCAAAAATTTCTGCGCTGCTTATGCCGGAAATGGCATAAGCCACCTGACTGATTGTGTAGCCAGCGTCAGACACTGGCTCCCATACGTTTACTGCGTTATCAGCGTCACCCAGTTCGCGCCTTTACCGGCCGGCGCTTCAGCGATCCGTTTCAGTTCGCCGCTGGCGGGATCGATGGCATAGCTGCCAATCACGGCGCTCTTCTCTCCGCTCACGATCAGCCATTTGCCCTGCGCATCAATCGCGATACTGCGCGGCTGTTTTTCTACCGGCCAGCTGCCGATCAGTGTTAACTCACCCGACTGCTTATCGACCCGATAGCCGCTGACGGTGCTGGAGGTGCGCTCGGTGACATAGATAAATTGTCCATCCGGCGTGATTTTGATGTCTGCCGCCCAGATGCGCGGTGTCGGGTCGCTATAGCCCGCCGGGCGCTGCTCGCCATGCTGCAGGTTATATTTCTTCGCCACCGCATTCGGCCAGCGTTTCAGCTCCGTCAGCGTGCCATCCGCTGCGCGCCGGAACTGCGTGATGGTGCCGCTCATCTCCGTGAGGTTATAGAGGAAGCGATTGTCCGGCGATATCACCGAATGCCGCGCACCGCTGTTCTTCTCGCCCTGAACAAAACCGGTCCCCAGCGCGGTGATCGCCCCGTCACTGGCAAAAGCATATTGCAGCACCCGATCCGCGCCCAGGTTGCCAGCGTAGAGCGAATGGTTGCTGACGTCAGTGATCACCGAATGGGCGTGTGGCCCGGTTTTCACCTCGCCCGTGACCTGGGGTGTCACAATCCCTTTGTCATCAATCCGGTTGCTGGTGACGATATCGCTGTCATAAGAGGCCGCCAGCAGATAGCGCCCGCTCCTGTCGGTGGTGATCCACGGAAAGCTGGCCTTAACCGGCGTTACCGCCAGTTTCTGCAAATCACCATGCGGCCCAGTGACGCGCCAGCTGATGATCGCGAACGGCGGACTGCGCAGCGCGCCATAGAGATGTTTACCGTCGGGGCTGGCCGCCAGCGGCATGATCTTTTTCCCGGCTGGCGTATCGCCGCGCCATTGCAGGCTGCCGTTCGCCTCACTGAGCTGATAGCGGGAAACGGTGCCGGATTCGGCATTCGACACATAGACAAAGGTTGTCGCCCACAGCGGGCAGCTACACAGCAGCGGCAGGAGTGCCAGCGCCGTTTTCAGACGGATCATAGGGTCACCTTTATAAGTATTGTCTGCGTCAGTGCGCAGCAGGCATTACGCTAACCCTGTCTGAGGAGTCTGGCTTTGTGCAACTGACTGAAAATCGGATCGGAAGTCTGGAGATGTGACGAAGATGTTATTTTCTGGATTTAACGCCTTCCCCCGGATCCAGGGGAAAGCGTGAAGAGGAAACTACCCGGTTTTAGCGATCATCTTGCGATAGCGGTTAAGCCACTTGCCGCTGTTGAGTCGCCACCAGAAGAAGATGCCGCGCACCGTCCAGTCGAGGAACATCCCCAGCCAGACACCGGTGACGCCCATCCCCAGCACAATGCCGAGCACGTAACCGACCACCACGCGCGCGCCCCACATACTGAACATCGAGACATACATGGTGTAGCGCGCATCGCGTGCGCCCTTGAGTCCGGCGGGCAGCACCCAGGACGCGGCCCACAGCGGCATAAACAGCGCGTTAAGCCACAGCAGATGCTTCGTCACATTAATCACTTCCGGATCGCTGGTGTAGAAGCGCGCCAGCAACCCGGCCAGCGGCACCGTCAGCAGCGCGATCGCGCTCAGACACAACGTCGCCAGCCAGAAGACATGCCGCACCTGGCGTTCCGCCTGAAACACCTGATTCCTGCCCAGACGGGTGCCGGTAATAATGGTCGAGGCGGAACCCAGGGCATTGCCCGGCAGGTTGATCAGCGAGGCTACCGAGAAGGCGATAAAGTTACCGGCGATCTCGCTGGTCCCCATCCCTGCCACGAACACCTGGGTCAGCAGTTTACCGCCGTTGAACAGCACGGACTCGATACTGGCAGGCACACCGATACCCAAAACTTCCATCAGAATGCTGCTGTTCCAGCGCCGGAAATAGCTCGACAGCGTGATTTTCAGGGAGGCGTTGAAGCCGATCATCAGCACGTAAATCACCGCGATCGCCCCGATATAACGGGTAATAGTCAGTCCAAGTCCGGCACCGACAAACCCCAACCCCTCCCACGAGAAGCAGCCATAAATCAGCACGCTACTGATGATGATGTTGAGGATGTTCATACCGCCGTTAATCAGCATCGGAATTTTGGTGTTGCCTGCACCGCGCAGCGCCCCGCTGCCGATCAGCGTGATGGCGGCCGCCGGATAGCTCCAGGCGGAGGTCTGCAGATAGCTCAGCGCCAGCGCTTTGACTTTGGGATCGGCAGCACCGGCTATCGCATCCACGATCAGATGGCCCCAGAACTCAATGGCGATCACCAGCACAAAGGCGAGAATCGTCATCATGGCCAGCGACTGACGCGTAGCGGCGCGGGCGCGCTTGCCGTTGCGTTTTGCCAGGCTGAACGCCACCACCACCGTGGTACCGAGATCGATGGCAGCAAAGAACGAGATGATCACCATGTTGAAGCTGTCGGCCAGGCCGACGCCCGCCATCGCCTCTTTACCCAGCCAGCTGACCAGGAAGGTGCTCAGTACGCCCATCAACAGCACACAGGCGTTCTCGAAAAAGATAGGCACTGCTAATGGCGATATTTCACGCCAGTAGAGCGTGCGATAAGAGCGGCGTTTCGGATACCACGCCGTGCGCCTGATCGCCTGCATCACTGCTACGCCGGGATTTTGCAAAGGATTACCAAATCAGAAGAGACTGGACAGGAGATCTAATGATGATAGGGGGCAGAGAAATATGCAAAGTCTTTCCGGCGCAAATTAATCATGGTTACAAACTTTTTAATCCCGTAACGGCAGATTCTGCCTCCCTGCCCCGCCCGCTGTAGCAAAGCTGATTATTTCCCTGCGGTTATGATCGGATGTTAATACTTTGCTGCGGGTTGCTTTGCCTCACTGCTGTCACCTGAAGAGCATCCTGAAAAGACGATATCTCTGCTGAAATAGTAAAGATTTTCTTAATGGATTTCAGCGCGCCGGATTTTCTTTTAAAACCGCACTGCTCAGATTTTCTGCGTCGTTAGCGCAAAAAAAAGGCGATCACAGATTCTTCACCAATCTCTCTAACAAACCCGCTAAGCTTGGGGCAAATTGCGGAAAAAAATGGAAGGAGAAACCATGCCGACACTACGGAAAAACCTGACCAGCCAGCAGGCGCTGGATGAACTTGAACGTCTGTACGATGACGCCGTCGATGCGCTGCGCGCGGCGATTAAAGCCTTTACCGAAAACGGCACGCTGCCGGATGAGGCCGATCGGGCGAAAGGACTGTTTGTCTACCCGGAGCTGCGCATCAGCTGGCACGGCGAAGGTCCGCAGCAGAATCGCACGCGAGCCTGGGGACGTTTCACCCACACCGGCAGCTACAGCACCACCGTCACCCGCCCGGCGTTGCTGCGTCACTACATTTCGGAACAGCTTCAGATGCTGGAGAAGGAGTATGTGCTGGAGATCGACGTGGTGCCGTCCAGTCAGGAGATCCCCTATCCTTATGTGATCGACGGCTCCGACCTGTCACTGGATCGCACCATGAGCGCCGGTATCGCGCGCCACTTCCCGACCACCGAGCTGTCGCAGATTGGCGATGAGACCACCGACGGTCTGTTCCACGCCGATGCCAAATTCCCGCTGTCGCATTTCGACGCGCTGCGCACCGACTTCTCGCTGGCGCGCCTGCGTCACTACACCGGCACCAGCGTCGAGCACTTCCAGCCGTTTGTGCTGTTCACCAACTACACCCGCTATGTTGATGAGTTTGTACGCTGGGCAATCGAGCAGGTGCGCGATCCCAGTACGCCGTACGACAGCCTGGCCTGCGCCGGTGATGTCGTGCTGACCGCCGACACCGCCGACAGCGAGTCGATGCTTTCCGATCTGGCGTGGAAGAAGCACCAGATGCCGGCCTGGCATCTCACCTCACCGAATCGCCGGGGCATTACGCTGATTAACATCGGTGTCGGCCCGTCGAATGCCAAAACCATCTGCGATCACCTGGCGGTGATGCGTCCGCACGCCTGGCTGATGATTGGTCACTGTGGTGGTCTGCGTGAAAGTCAGCGAATCGGCGATTATGTGCTGGCTCACGCCTATCTGCGTGACGATCACGTGCTCGACAGCGTGCTCCCGCCAGACATCCCGGTGCCCAGCATTGCCGAAGTGCAGCGCGCACTGTATGACGCCACCAAATCGGTAAGCGGCATGCCAGGCGAAGAAGTGAAGCAGCGGCTGCGCACCGGCACCGTGGTGACCACCGACGATCGCAACTGGGAGTTACGCTACTCTGCGTCGGCACTGCGCTTTAACCTGAGCCGCGCGGTCGCGGTCGATATGGAGAGCGCCACCATTGCCGCGCAGGGTTATCGCTTCCGTGTGCCCTACGGCACGCTGCTGTGCGTTTCCGACAAACCGCTGCACGGCGAGATCAAACTGCCAGGTCAGGCGAACCGCTTCTATGAGGGCGCAATTTCTGAGCATCTGCAGATCGGTATCCACGCGGTTGAGCTGCTGCGCGCCGAGGGCGACAAGCTGCATTCGCGGAAGCTGCGGACGTTTAATGAGCCGCCTTTCAGGTAGGGTTTTAACCGCCTGATGCGACAGAGGCCGGTACTGCTGACAGGCAGTCCCGGCCTCTTGCTTTGGAATTCAGCCAAAGCGCATGCCATGCCGGGACAATTCAGACTTTAAAGGTCTCTACAATCAGCCGGAGCGACTGTGCCTGATCAGAGAGTGACTGTGACGCACTTGAAGATTCCTCGACCAGAGCGGAGTTGTTTTGCGTCACCCCATCCATCTGACTGACAGCGATGCTCACCTGCGTAATCCCCTGCATTTGTTCAGCCGACGACAGCGCAATGGCATCCATGGATTCTGCCAGTTCATCCACCCTGTGCACGACTTTCAGAATGCTCTGGCCGGTATCACTGGCGACGGCCACGCCGCAATCGACCTGCCCGACCGCCTGTTCAATCAGGGTCTTGATGTCTTTCGCAGCGGTGGCGCTTCGCTGTGCCAGCGTTCTGACCTCAGAGGCGACGACAGCAAAACCGCGTCCTGTTTCTCCCGCGCGTGCGGCTTCAACCGCCGCATTGAGGGCAAGGATATTGGTCTGGAATGCGATACTTTCTATGACGGCGGTGATATCTCTGACTTTAGTCGCACTCTTAGAAATATCACTCATGGTGTCTGACATTCGTTTGACGTCAGTTTCCCCTTTTTTAGCAATCGACGCGGTCTCTCTTGCTGAGTTAGCCGTTTCTCTGGCCGTTTTGCTGTTGCTTTGTACGGTAGCGGTCAGCTGTTCCATACTCGCAGCCGTCTCCTGCAATGCCGCCGCCTGCTGTTCAGTACGGGAGGCCAGCTCATTATTACCTTCTGAAATTTCATTCGCAGAAAGGGCTACTGAAGAAGAGCCTGATTTAATCTCTGAAACAACATCGCGCAGTCGTACCTGCATGCTGTTCAGCGAAGCCATGAGGCTGAGCGTATCATTTTTCTTCAGCCTGACCGGCGTGGTCAGATCCCCGTTGGTAATGGCATAAGCAAGATTTCGCGCTGTACCAGGTTCATCGCCCAGTTCCTGCATAAGTTTACGAATCAGGTAAACGCTGGTGCCTGTGCCAAACAAAATCGCCGCCACTAAAAGCGTCAGCAGGATGATGCAGGCACTTTCTGTCGTTTTCGCGTTTTGAGCCACTGAAGCCTCTGATTGCTGAGTCAGGATTTCAGTCATTTGGGTTAATCCGTCAAGCAACGGAACCTGCGCAGGCCGGACGATTTCCAGCAGATACTTAACGGTGATATCACTGTTTTTTGCGAGTGCCAGTGGAACGGTATTGCTGAAGGCGTCCAGGGCATTCTTCTCGCTGTCGGTGATTTTCGTCAACGCTTTAAATTCTTCACTGTCACCCGACGCGCTAATCATCTTATTCAGCTGATCTCTGCTGGCCGCAAATTTGGCTTTTAGTTTCACCAGGCGTTCCGACTGCGCCTCAATAAGGGCCTGATCAGAAAAGAGTGACAGGTTCCTGACGGTTATCGCCATGTCGCGCTGCGCCAGGGTTAGCTCATTAATGAGTTTTGTTTTTTTCATGTCGCCCTGAACAACCGATTCGAGGGTGGTTTTAGCCTGATACAGAGAATGAATAGCGACAACGATACAGATGGAAAAGAAGATGATTAACGTGCCAAATCCGGAACCGAGGCGTGTGGAGATTTTCATTATAATTCCTTAAAGGGGTCGGCGATGGTGATATATCGGCATATCTCTTTCTGACTTCAGTAAATACTTATCACGTAAAAGGCTTACATCAGGATTAATAACCAATTGCGAGGATTGTTATATAAATCACAAACGTCCGGGGCGCTACCAGGCACCAGCAATGGCTTTAAAGCAATCAGATATCTTATATTTATGGCCTGGGAAATTATTACGGCGTGACACCCTGCATCCTGTGACCTGCTGGTTATGTCATAAAAAGTCCATATATCCGTCTCAGAGAGACTCTTTGACTGTTATATGCAGGAAGTGATCTCCCGACAAAAAAAGCAAAAGAAAACACATGTTCATTTTTTTATTACGCTTTTAGCCGCAGACAATAAATAAGGCGCATTTATAAAATAACCTTACAAATAACGTCCGGAACGGTTTAGCCGGTGGCAGCAGAAACCGTCGCAAACGCCTTCCTGAATTTGTGAATAGCTGGCGAGGCATCACGATGTCGGGTTGCGAGTAAGACAGCCGTATTGAGTTTCAGGTTTTGAAGCGGTAAAAAGACGACTCCGCCATGTAAACTGTTTCGCAAAGAATCAGGGACAATTGAAATACCAAAACCGGCACTGACCATGGGAATGATCGCCTCAACCTGCAGTGCATACTGTTCGCACAGGGGCGTAAATCCCGCCTGATGACAGGCAGCCATAAGGTCATCAGACAGTTTTCCGATGTTGTTTCTCTCGCACAGAACAAAATTTTCAGGTGCCAGCCTGTCCAGCGAAATAACGCCGCCTGCCGTAGCAAGCCGATGATTTACGGGTAATACAACAGCTAAAGGCTCCTGCACAACCGGTGTAAGCTCAATACCATCCAGCGTATCCGTAAGCGGACGAATAAATGCCGCATCCACATTGCCCTCCAGAAGTTTCCTGATCAGGTCAGGTGCATGCCCCGCCAGAACGGACTTCATCAGTAGTTCAGTGTGATGACTTTTAAACTGGCGGAGACGAGCGGCCACATCCGGGTTGAACCAGGTTCCTCCTGCAAAGCCTGTATTTATTTCGTTACTTTCACTTCGCCTGAAGCGTTGCACGTCATTCAACGCATCATCAACATTAGCCAGAATATGTCGTGCATGCCTGAGTAACACCTTGCCGCCTTCAGTAAGTTCAACCCCTCTGGAACGGCGATGAAATAATTTTATTTGTATCCGCTTTTCCAGACGCTGTATTTGCAAACTCAAGGGGGGCTGGCCAATTCCTAAGCGTTCAGCCGCACGGCCAAAGTGTCCTTCTTCTGCTACAGCAATGAAATAGCGCAGGTGATGCAATTTCATATATTTGCCCTTCCATTTTTCACTAAAAGATATCAAAAAGGCCACTATGGCTGTATTGCTCCGATAAATCAGCCGTGCATACTGCTTCAGCTTAAAGATTTGGATTCACGCGCCCCTTTAAATTCAGGTTAGCAGAACCAGTCTGACTGATTAATACAAAACCGGAGCACCTGCTTTGAAAAAGAACCGAAGAACTGTGTGGATATTGATGATGATCTTCTGTGCGCTGTTCTGGATTGTGCTGTTCTCTGTCCTTAATCATGCTCTGGCGACCGACCAGTATCGTAAAAAGAACGACGGCTATGGTGACGTTCCTCCGGAAGAACTTGTGCAAAAGATAAAGCGACTCGATTTGACGGAACAGCAGAGAAAGTTCCTTGAATCCTTATTGCAAACCGATGCGGCTGCAGATCAAAAGAGTGATTAGTACTTTGTTTACTTTCATCTTATTAGGTTGCGTTGATGGCTAACCTGAAAAAATTTTGCAGCGCCATTATCAGCCTGCCTGTAAGGGCAATTTCAGGCAGAAAGGTGGCATCTTTTCGCTGTAACCACGCGAGAAACTCAGGATCGGTGGTGAAGGGATTGTATTCACAATAAGCCAGCCTGATATGAGTTAAATTATTAATGTATGCATCCAGTGAGGTATACGTCCCCTCGCTGAGCTGCAAAAGTAACAGGTCAGTACGTATCTTTATGTCTTTCACGAGTTCATATTTTTTCTGCATTCCATTACCCTGCACTCTCTTATTGCCGTTGTAAACGCCAGCGCTGATTCAGCTTCAGCAGTGACGCTGTCAGAGAAAACCTCAGAAGAAAAATCCGGAAACTTCCAGAACCGTACTGAGGTAACTTTTTTCAGACTAACGTTTGAGTTTCAGCTTCACGTTCAGAATTTATCGGCAATTTTGCTGATAACAACAGGTACAGGAGTAACATCATTTTCGACATGAAGCAGGAGCAGGCAGGCTGTTAAAATATTTTTTAGGGCTGGTAAAAATCCACGGCGGCAAGTGCATGATTTGATTGGTCAGAAGAAGTCACGTCCAAAAATTCTTTTTACGAATAAAATAATAACGTCAATTTTACACCTTTATTTTATGGATTATGATGGGAAACCATCATTTTACGCGGCATCGTTTTTTTATTAATTGCAGTTAAGTCGCATCTCTTTAACAAGGAAGCTTTCTGACAGCGCCGCTTCGCAAAGCGCTCCCTGTCCGCAGACAGGTACCTTCAGAGCTGGCTGATAAATAAACACACAAATTAAAATCTGATGCCCGGCAAATAAAATCTATTACGGGCGCGCTTAATAGTGCTGAAAGAGGGTCGATAACTTTTTATATCCTTCACCAGGGATATATTAAATGTTGAACAACGGCTTTATCTGGCTCCCTCCGGGAGCCTTTTTTATGGGTGAGACTCACCGCTGGCGCGCATAAAAACGGATAAAACAGTCCAGTGGGGTGCTGATATTGCCGGGCATTATCATACTGGCGTCCATCCATTCAGACGGAGTCAGCAGTCAAAAGCTACCCGGCACAAAAGAAGATCACAGAACATGCAGCCGGGGCCTCTGGAGAGGCATCCGCCCACAAAGCGAAACAAGACAGTTCTTCCTCGCTTTAAGCGGGCGGAATCCACCCTACCGGCAAAGAAACTCACCGACAGGGGTTTTAAGAGAGGCGTCCAAAGCGCTGAGGAACAACCGGAGGCAAGGATGAGCCGACAGGACGTCGGCGAAAGGACGGTTCGCGCCAGGGATGGCGCGTCCGGACGGTCCGCGGGCCGCACGGCGTGACGAAGGTACTCCGTGAAACGGGGCGCGCAGTCAGCCGGACGCCGGGATTGTTAAGGGGCGGGCGTCCGCCCCTTGACGCGTCCGCCTGCACAGGCGACCTCAAACTCCCCACCGCCTGGCGGGCGTAACCTGCTCAGTGTGCAGGCCCGCCGCCAGCGCAGCATCCCTGCCGCCAGGCATCCGTTAAGCACTCAGCCAACCCAGCTTAATTACAAACAGAATCGACAGAATCACCAGCGCCGCATTCACCTCTTTCGCACGACCGCTCAGCAGCTTCACCAGCGTCCAGGTAATGAAACCAAACGCGATGCCGTTAGCGATGGAATAGGTCAGCGGCATGGTCAGCGCAGTCACGGTGACCGGCGCGGCAGTCGTGATATCTTTCCAGTCAATATCCGCCAGACCCGATGCCATCAGTACGGCGACAAACAACAGCGCAGGCGCAGTGGCATAAACCGGGACGCTGGAAGCCAGCGGCGAGAAGAACAGCGCCAGCAGGAACAGCACACCCACCACAATTGCGGTCAGTCCGGTACGGCCACCGGCACTGACGCCCGCCGCGGATTCCACATAACTGGTCGTGGTCGAGGTGCCCAGCAGCGAGCCAAACAGCGCAGCCGCACTGTCGGCAATCAGCGCACGGCCCATCTTCGGCACGTTACCCTGCTCATCCGCCAGACCGGCACGTTTGGTCACGCCCAGCAGCGTGCCGGTGTTATCAAACACATCGACAAACAGGAAGGCAAAAATCACGCTGATCAGGCCGACGTTAAACGCCCCGGCAATATCCAGCTGTAAAAAGGTCGGTGCAATCGACGGCGGCGCAGAGAAGACGCCAGCAAACGGCGACAGACCGATGCCCATCGAGATAAAGGTCACCAGCAGAATACCAATCAGCACCGCACCGGTTACGCGACGGGCTTCCAGTACCACGATCACCACAAAGCCGAGCATCGCCAGCAGCGGCCCCGGTTTAGTCAGATCGCCAATGCCCACCAGCGTCGCCGGGTTATCGACCACGATGCCCGCCCCTTCCAGCGCGATGATCGCCAGGAACAGACCGATACCGGCACCAATCCCGGCGCGCAGCGGCAGCGGGATACTGGCAATAATCCACTCACGGATCTTAAACAGCGACATCGCGAAGAAAATCACCGCAGAGAGAAACACCGCGCCCAGCGCAACCTGCCACGTGTAACCCATGTGCAGCACGACGGTGTAGGTGAAGAAGGCGTTCAGTCCCATGCCCGGAGCCAGCGCAATCGGGTAGTTGGCAATCAGCCCCATCAGCACGCAGCCAATCGCCGCCGCCAGACAGGTCGCAACAAACACCGCGCCCTTGTCCATGCCGGTTGCGCCCAGAATGCTCGGGTTCACAAACAGAATATAAGCCATCGCCAGGAAGGTGGTGATCCCGGCGATAATCTCGGTACGAACCGTGGTGTTATGCGCTTTGAGTTTGAATAGTTTTTCTAACATCATCATCTCTCGATACAGGAGACATCAGTCTCTCTTGCCAAAGGGGTTTGCATGCTGATTTATTCTGTTTCCGGGACATGGATACCGGCCGCTGCATACCTGCGTGCCAGAACCGCCTGAAATCCCTGCCTTACCCACTGCCCAAAGCAATTGCCATGCCATCTACCGACGCAATCGATTACCTGGCAGAGCCGGACACGCCTAAGAAGATTCCTAACCAAAACGAGGCGCGATTATGGTGCAATGCACCGATCCCGCGCAATCGTTTTCCTCCGGCAAAAGAGCAACCCCGAAAAACTCTGCGCCAGCGCACGCTTCCGCACTCTCACAGGCGAAGCTGGTCACGTTTCAGCACGCTGCCTCAGCAACCTTTTCTGGCCTGTGTAGACTCCAGAATTAACTCTTTCGTAACATTGAGGCCGCGCCATGAAGCCAGCGATTTTGGTGGTGGATGACGATCCTGCTGTCTGCGATGTCCTGCAGGATGCGTTAAGTGAACATCTGTTAACGGTCTACCGCTGTCATCAGGGACGTGAGGCGCTATCGATGCTCAGCGAGCATCCGGAAATCTCGCTGGTGATGCTGGATATGATGCTGCCCGATACCAACGGATTACTGGTGTTGCAGCAGCTTCAGCGGCAGCGACCGGAAGTGCTGGTGATTATGCTGACCGGTATGGGTTCGGAAGCGGAGATGGTGGTGGGTCTGGAGATGGGGGCAGATGATTACATCGCTAAACCCTTTAATCCACGCGTGGTGGTGGCGCGCACCCGTGCGGCCCTGCGTCGCAGCGGACGGATTGCGCAGCCCGATCCCGAACAGGCGGGCTGGCGCTTTGGCGGCTGGCAACTGGACGATGGCCGCTGCCAGCTGTTTAATCCGCAGCGTGAGCTGGTGCCGCTGACGCAGGGAGAATATACCCTTTTGCGCGCGCTGGTGCGTCACGCCCGCAAAGTGCTGACCCGCGATCAGCTGCTGGAGCTGACCCATAGCGAAAGCCTAGATGTCTTTGACCGCACCATCGACGTGCTGATCATGCGACTGCGCCGCAAAATCGAAACCAACCCACATCAGCCCGATCTGATCCGCACCATCCGCGGGCTGGGTTACGTCTTTTCGGCTGACGTGATGAAACCTGAAACCGCGCCGCGCGCCAGCCAGATCGCCTGAATCACCCCGCCGGGCCGGCGAACAACGGCCCGATCCTACCCATCGTCACTCCCGCCATACGCGCGCGGCACCAGATCGACCTGCGCTTCACCACTTGTGATGACGGCGAGAATCGTTTCGGCCACGCGTTCCGGAGTGTGAGCGAACGCGGCGAATGCGGCGCTCTGCTCAGTCGCGACCTCCTGTCCCGATTTCACTGACTGATAAAATTCCGAGGCAGTCACAAACGGATAGATGGTGGAAACAGTTATTCCGGCGTCAGCCAGCTCCAGCCGAGCCACATCCGAGAGCATATTCAGTCCCGCCTTAGAACTGGTGTAGGCCGCCGATCCCGGATAGGTCGCCAGCGTCGCGCCGGAGCTGACGTTGATAATGCTGCCTGCGCCCTGCTCCCGCATCTGCGGGATCACCGCCTGCATCATCATCAGTGGAGCAATCAGGTTAAGGTCGAGCAGCGCCCTGAATGCCGCCGCATCAATCTCTTCAACAGAGGCAAACAACCCCTGCCCGGCATTGTTGATGAGCACATCAATCCGGCCAAAGCGTGCCAGCCCCTGTCTGACAGCATTTTCAATCTCGTCGGCCTGGGTGACATCGCAGGCGACCGCCAGTGCATTGACGGACGTCTCAGCCAGGGCATCAATGCGCTGTTTACGCCGCGCCAGTAAGATAACCCGCGCTCCGGCCTGCAGCGCCGCACGCGCCGTGGCTTCGCCAATTCCCGACGAGGCGCCGGTAATCATGATCACTGAATCTCTGATGTTCATTAAACGTCTTCCTGCAAAACGGACAGAAAACGAGAATAATCCTCAGTCGGTTGCGCGGCGGCTGCAATCCTGCCTAAAATTTGCCTGTTCCTGCTTTTCTTCCCACAGGCGCTAATCCCGCCGGAGACGCGTGACATGAAGGGTTTTGAGGCATTAAGAGAGGACGTGCTGGCATGCGCGGCTGATGACCTGACTGCGACGAGGATTCCGCGCGTGGATTTTTATCGCGTCAGCCAGCCGATGGCCCTGCCGCCGGAAATCTATTCGCCGTTTGTCAGCCTGATCCTGCAAGGGGAAAAAAGGCTGCAGGTAGGCGACCGCACTATCTGCTATTCCGCCGGGGAGATGTTTACCGCGTCATTCGACCTGCCTGCAACCGGCGACATTACCGCTGCCAGCGAAACCTCACCCTATCTCGCCATACGTCTGACGCTCGATTTCGCGGTCATCAGCGATCTGCTGCATCAGATGCCCGTCACCGATCTTCCTGCGACGAAGCGTGGTATTGCAGTCAACCGGGTGGATGATGCGCTCGCGGATGCCTGGCTGAGGATGGTGCGCCTGCTGGCAAAGCCGGATGAGATTGGGGTAATGGCCCCGTTAGTCGAGCGCGAGATTCTTTACCGGCTGTTGCAGGGTCCGCAGGGGGGCGTGCTGCGTCAGGCGGCGGCGGTGAACGGGCATTTCGCAAAGATAAGAAAGGCGCTGGTCTGGCTGCGCACGCACTATACCGACGCGTTTCGCATTGAGGCGCTGGCAGCGATAGCGGGCATGAGCCTGTCGGCGTTTCATCGTGGATTCCGGGCCTGCACCGGACTCTCGCCGCTGCAGTATCAGAAACACCTGCGGCTTTACGAGGCACGCAAAGGGCTGGCGCTGCGGCCGGGCAATGTCGCCGCCGTCGCGGCTGATGTGGGCTATGAGAGTCTGACGCAGTTTACGCGTGAGTATGCGCGGCTGTTCGGCGAGCCGCCCGCCCGCAGCATCAGAAAACTCAGGCTGACCGGCGCTGAACCCTTACAGGGGATCGGATCGCAGGGTTAATGCAGCCTGCCGCGTAACCCCTGGCGGGCCTGCACACCGTTTCAGAGAAAGACGTTTCAGAGAAAGCCGTTCGCATAGTCATTACACAGCAGCCAGCGCGGCGCTTCATCCTCATGCAGCGGGTTGAAACGGGCCAGCGGCGTCAGAAATACATTGTCGTTTTCGTCATCGTTAGGCATTGATACTTCGCCCACCAGCACGTCGCCGAAGCCGTTTTCACCCCAGAAACTGTGCCAGATGCCCGCCTCCAGCGTCACGCTTTCACCCGGAGAGAGCCGCAGCTGTGTTCCGGCCGCATGGATCTGGCGCAGGCCATCCAGCGACACCGCCACCGGCGAGTCAGCCAGTCCGTCACCCTCGCGGTTATGCAGTTCGACAATCAGGTTGCCACCGCCGCGATTGATGATGTCTTCCATCTTGCGCGGATGATAGTGCATCGGCGTCAGCTGCCCTTCACGCACGTGCATGATCTTCTCGGCGTAGGGTTTATGCCACGGCTGTCCGCCTGGCGAGCCGTTGCGCAGGGTAAACAGCGTCAGCCCGGTGTGCATAAAATCTGCCGCGCCAAAGCTGGTGAGATCCCAGCCCAGCCGCAGCGCCAGAATCTCCTGTGCCACCTCGCGATCCTGGGCGCGCCACTGACTGACGCTGTAATCGGCCCACCGCGGCAGATGCACATCCTGCTGACGGAAGAACTCGCGGGTATGTTGCAGGTAGTAGTTAACCTCTGAACGTTGCATGGTGGCCTCCTGAAGTGCTGACAAAGTGTGGCCAGGTTAGCGGTAAGACGGAGCCTGCGAAGGGAACACGGTCAGATCGGAAAGTCGCTTGAGCCAATCCCTGGCCGCCCGGCCCGCGCGATTACGCACCTCATCCCTGAGGTGCGCCCGTAGCCGGGCCAACGCGTTGCGTTGTTCAAAAACGCTCCCGGCGTTTTTATCCGGGCGGCGGGACGCTTTCCTCCTCTGCCCGTGTTCCCTGCGCGATAAATTTATGCGTAGCTGGCAGATTCAGTCTGAAGCGGCACCCGGAGGTGCCGCATTAACGCTTATTTCACCGTCCAGCCCTGATAGCTGCCGATATTATTACGATCGATCAGTTTCACCGGGATCAGCACCGGCTTATCCGGGGCCGGTTTGCCCTGCAGGATGTCATAGCCAATCTCGACCGCTTTGGCTGCCATGACCTGCGGGTCCTGGGCTGGCGTGGCGACGAACAGTGAGTTTTTGCGCTTCAGCGCCTCTTCCCCGTCCGGCGATCCATCGACGCCCACAATAAAGAATTCACTGCGCTGCGCCTGTTTCGCCGCTAAGTCGGCACCAATCGCGGTCGGGTCGTTGATGGCAAATACCGCATCAATTTTCGGGTTAGCCGAGAGCAGACCGGTCATCACTTCCAGTCCGCCTTCACGACTGCCTTTGGCGTTCTGGTTGTAGGAGAGCAGCTTGATATCCGGATGAGTTTTCAGCTCGTTCATACAACCTTCAACACGGTTCTGCACGGCGGAGACGGGCGGTCCGTTGATGATCACCACGTTGCCTTTGTTCTTCAGGCGGTCAGAAATATATTTACAGGCCATCGCCCCCGCTTCGGTGTTATCGGAGGTGATGGTCGCATTCGCGCCATCCGCTGCCACGTCAACCGCCACCACCACGATACCGGCGTCACGCGCCCGCTTCACCGCCGGGGCGATCCCTTTCGAGTCGGCGGCATTGAGGATAATCATGTCGACCTTCGCCGCAATAAAGTTATCAATCTGACCGACCTGCTGACCGAGATCGTAGCCGCTGGAGACCAGCGTCACGTTAACCTTATCCCCCGCCAGCTGACGCGCCTTCATCTCTGCGCCTTTGGTGATCTGCACGAAGAAGGGGTTAGCCAGATCGCCGACCGTGACGCCGATAGATTTGAGTTCTTTTGCCTGAGCCATACCGGTGCTGAACAGCGTTGCCGCCAGCAGCCCGGTTACAATCGGATTAAAACGCATAGACCTTCTCCTGCTGTTTTCAAGATGCCAACCGCTTAATGGCGTTTTTTGGGTGGCGGAGGCTGAATGGCGCATCCGCCCTTTTAAGCCTCAACTCACATGATGACGGGTACGGTATTTGTCGATCAGGACCGCGATGATGATCACCGCGCCTTTGATCACCAGTTGCCAGAAATAGGAGACGCCCATCAGCGTCATGCCGTTATTCAGCGTGGCGATAATCAGTGCGCCAATCAGGGTGCCGGTGATGGTGCCGATGCCGCCGACAAAACTGGTCCCGCCAAGGATCACCGCCGCAATCGCATCCAGCTCATAGCCGACGCCCAGGTTACCGTTGGCGCTGTAGAGCCGCGAGGCGCTCATCAGACCGGCCAGCCCCGACAGCAGGCCACTCATGCCGTAGACAAACAGCAGCACGACGCCGACTTTGATGCCGGTCAGACGCGCAGCCTGGATATTGCCGCCGACCGCGTAGATATGGACGCCCAGCGTGGTGCGACGGAGGATGAACCAGCAGAGGGCGATCACCGCAAAGGCAATCACAATCAGCCACGGCACCGGCCCGAGATAGCCGTTGCCGATCCACTCAAAGTTGATATCGGAGTTGATCACCGTGGTGCCGTTCGCCAGCAGATAAGCCGCTCCGCGCAGCGCGGTGTAGGTGCCGAGCGTGACGATAAAGGGCGGCAATCCGGCCCAGGCGACCAGGATACCGTTGAACAGCCCCATCACCAGGCCCGCGCCCAGCGCCATCGGAATGGTCAGGGAGGCGAGCATCGGATCCAGCGACGCCACCAGCGCCACCACTGCGGTAGTGCCCAGCATCGACCCCACCGACAGGTCGATACCGCCGGTAAGAATCACAAAGGTCATGCCCGCCGCCAGCACGATGTTGATCGACGCCTGACGGGTGATGTTGAGCAGGTTCGCTTCGGTAAAGAAGTTCGGTGTGACGAAACCAAATACCGCCACGATCAGGATCAGAATCGGCAGGATACCCACCGTTTGCAGCAGATCGCCCATCAGGGCGCGTTTCAGCGTCGGCGCTTTGGTGCGGGCCAGTTGTGTCATGGTGGTCTCCTTAGATTTCGCCTGCTGACGCGCTATGCGCACCGGTTGCCAGCGTCATAATATTTTCCTGACTGATGTGGCTGCCCTCCAGCTCACCGACGATGGTGCCTTCGTGCATCACGTAAACGCGGTCGCTCATCCCGACCACTTCCGGCAGTTCGCTGGAGATCATTAAAATCGCCACGCCCTGCCGCGCCATCTCCTGCATCATGCGGTAGATCTCGCTTTTCGCGCCGACATCGACGCCGCGCGTCGGCTCGTCGAGGATCAGAATGCGCGGGCCAATCGCCACCCAGCGTGAGATCAGCAGTTTCTGCTGGTTACCGCCCGACAGACCGCCCGCCCGGACCTGAGCGTGGGGCACGCGGATATTGAGTGAGGCAATCGCCTCATTGGCGATGGTTTGCCCTTTGCGGCGGTTGAGCAGCCCCATGCTGGCATCACGCTCCAGCGTGGCCATCACGATATTCTCCTGTGCGGCCATCTCCAGAAACAGCCCCTGCTCTTTGCGGTTCTCGGTGAGGAAGCCGATGCCGCGCGCAATCGCATCACGCGGTGAATGAATGGTGACCTTCTCGCCGTCGATCCAGATCTCGCCCGCTTTCGGCTTATGTACGCCGAAGATCAGCTGTGCCAGTTCGCTACGGCCTGCGCCGACCAGACCGGCCAGCCCGACAATCTCCCCGGCCCGCACTTCCAGACTGCTGGGGTGCACTTTTCCGCCGTCGGTCAGGTGATTAATCGCCAGCCGGATGTTGCCTGAAGGGATCCCGCGATCTTTGTTGAACAGGTCGCTGAGCGGCCGTCCGACCATCATCCGCACCAGTTCGCTGGCGTTCAGCTCGTCACGTGTCAGGCTGCCGACATACTCGCCGTCACGCAGAACGCTGACGCGATCCGACAGCTCATAAACCTCCGCCATACGGTGGCTGATATAGATAATCGCCATGCCTTCGCTGCGCAGCCGTTTAATCAGCGCGAACAGCTGTTCGGTTTCACGGTTAGAGAGCGCGGCGGTCGGCTCATCCATCACCAGAATGCGGCTGTTGCGTTGCAGCGCACGGGCGATCTCCACCTGTTGCTGCTCGGCGATGCTCAGACGACTGACCCGATCCCAGGCGCTGAACTGCGCACCGAGCCGGTCAATCACCCGCTGCGCCTCTTCGGCCATCTGCCGCCGCTTCACCAGCCCGCCGGGGGCGATTTCGCTGCCCAGAAAAATGTTCTCCGCCACCGTCAGGTTGGGTGCCAGGTTGATCTCCTGATAAATCAGGGTAATCCCGGCAGCCAGCGCCTCTTTCGGCCCTTTCAGGGCGTAGGGTTTGCCTTCAATGAGAATTTCCCCGCTGCTGGCGGTATAGGCACCGGCCAGAATCTTCATCAGTGTGCTTTTACCCGCGCCGTTCTCTCCCATGAGCGCGTGAACCTCACCGGGATACACTGTGAGATCGACCCCCTTCAGGGCATAAAAATTGCCGAAGCGTCGGGTAATTCCCCGCATTTCCAGTATCGGTGTGGCTGTCATCGCCTCGCTCCTGCGGACTGTGGATAGCCGCCAGTAAAGCAACACCAGATAAACGGAAAATGTCAGCGGCCATTCATATTTGTCATAAACGCCTGACATCACGCTCCTATACTCGGCGCATCGTTGCAGTGATTAAGAGGTCGTGGGATGCAGCGCAGTTATCCGTGGCAGGCCGGGGCGCGTGGACGCCTGTTGATGTTCAATCTGCTGGTGGTGTCGGTCACGCTGATGGTGAGCGTGGTGGCGATCATCGGCTTTCGTCATGCCGGGGCGATTCAGGAGCAGGCACAGGCGCAGACGCTGGCGGATATGAACGGCAGCCTGGCGCTGGCGCGCGACACCGCCAACGTGGCGACGGCGGCGGTGCGGCTGTCACAGGTAGTCGGGGCGCTGGAGTATCAGAGTGAATCACAGCGGCTGCAGCAGAATCAGCAGGCGCTACAGCAGTCGCTGAGCCTGCTGGCCAGTGCGCCGCTGGCGGCCCGTCAGCCGGAGCGCATCGCCCGGATCCGCGCCCGCAGCCTGATGCTGGAGCAGACGATTAACAGCCTGCTGCTGAACAGCCATCAGCGGCATCTGCAGCGCAATAACATGCTGAGCGACCTGTGGCAGGCGCAGATTCTGCTCGGTCACATCGACCAGCTGGTGCAGCGGGAACAGCGGACGCTGCCGGATGCCGCACTGCGTGAGCAGACCGAACGGCTGATCACCATCGCCATCCGTACGCCGTCACCCATCGCCGTCATTGAGCAACTTCAGCAGGTCATGACCCCGTGGCGCAACGTGCCACTGACGGGCGTGACCGGCGAGAACGTGCAGCGACTGCTCGCCACTCAACAGCGCCTGCTGCCGCTGGCGGAGGCGCTGGAGCAGAGCGATCTGGCCATCGCCTACGCCACCTACCGGGTTAAAGCGCTGGTGGCAATGCTGAACGACGATATCAATGCGTCGGTGCAGCAGGTCGCGCTGCAAAGCGAGGCGCGCACCCAGGCCACCCACCACGAACTGGATTCCATCATCGGCTTTATTGCGCTGTTTGTAGTGCTGGCGCTGGCGATAACCGGTTATGCCGGGATCTATATCTATCGCAACCTCGGGTCGAGCCTGACGGCGATTGCCGGGGCGATGACGCGGCTGGCACAGGGCGAGCAGAACGTCAGCGTGCCGGGGCTGCAACGGCGCGACGAGCTGGGCGAGCTGGCGCGGGCCTTTAACGTCTTTGCCCGTAATACCGCCTCGCTGGCCCATACCTCGCGGCTGCTGAAGGAGAAGAGCAACCAGCTGGAGTCCACGTTCCTGGCAATGCGCGACGGCTTTGCCCTGTTCGATAACAACGGTCAACTGGTGGTGTGGAACGCCCAGTATGCGGAACTGCTCGGCATTGCGCCGCGTGAGCTGCATCGCGGCGTCCACTATCAGCAGCTGCTGGCCCCGCTGGCGGTCGATCTGCACGATCCCGGTGAACAGCAGGAGATCCGGCTGGCCGATGGCCGTACGCTGGAACTGCGCTTCAGCCCGATTCCGCGGCGCGGCATGGTCAATACCGTGCTGGACCGGACCTCGCGGAAAACGCTGGAGGAGGCGCTGCAGCACAGCCAGAAGATGAAAGCAGTCGGTCAGCTGACCGGCGGTCTGGCGCACGACTTCAACAATCTGCTGGCGGTGATCATCGGCAGTCTGGCGCTGACCGAAGGCCAGCTGATGCCCGGCCCGCTGGCGACCCGGATTGAGCGGGCACGGCAGGCCGCCGATCGCGCCGCCCAGCTGACGCAGCGTCTGCTGGCATTCTCGCGCAAGCAGGCGCTCTATCCGCGCGCGGTGTCGGTGGTGACGCTGGTGGATAATCTGCAGGGATTGCTGCAGCACTCGCTGCTGCCGGGACAGCAGCTGATTATTGATGCGCAACGTCCCGGCTGGCCCGCCTGGATCGACGCCAGCCAGCTGGAAAATGCGCTGATGAATCTGGTGGTGAACGCGCGCGATGCCATGAACCGGCAAAGCGGCGAGATCCGGCTGCGCATCTGGAATCAGCGCCGTCCGGAGGGCGGTGAAAAACGTGACAGAGTCACAATTGAGGTGATCGACCACGGCTGTGGCATGTCGGCCGAGGTTCGCGAGCAGGTTTTCGAGCCGTTCTTTACGACTAAAGCGACCGGCAGTGGCAGCGGACTGGGGTTGTCGATGGTTTACGGCTTTGTGCGGCAGTCAGGCGGGCAGATCGAACTCGAAACCGCGCCGGGCCAGGGCACCACGGTGCGGCTGCTGTTGCCGCGCGCGACGGACGCCGCCGCCGCAACCCTCGTCACCCCGCCACCGCCTGCGCCCAGTGAGGCTGAGATGGCGGCAGACATTGACGCGGCCAGCAACCGGCTGGTGCTGGTGCTGGATGATGAACCGGCGGTGCGCCAGACGCTGTGTGAGCATCTGCATCAGCTGGGTTATCTGACGCTGGAGTGTGGCGACGGTGAAGAGGCGCTGGCGCTGCTGCGCCAGACACCGGATATCGACCTGCTGATCAGCGACCTGATGCTGCCCGGCGAGATTAACGGCGCGGAGGTGATCCGCCAGGCGCAGCAGAACTGGCCGCAGCTGGCGACGCTGCTCATCAGCGGTCAGGATCTGCGCCACCAGCCGGTGACGCTGCCGCTGTGCGAACGGCTGGCGAAACCGTGGCAGCAGGCACAGCTGGTGCAGGCGCTGCAGCGCGCCTGGCAGCGCAGCGAGCGGCTTAATCGCGCGCAGCAGGCTGCCACAACGGCACCGACTTCCCACTGATGTAGCGCTTACGCAGGCGGCTGGAGATCACATCCATCACCATCACCACCACCACGAGAATCAGCGTCAGGAACATCACCACATCCCAGTTCCACAGGCGCATGTTCTCGGCGTAGACCAGGCCGACGCCACCCGCGCCGACAAAGCCCAGCACCGCCGCCGAGCGGGTGTTGGACTCGATCTGGTAAAGGCTCAGCGCCAGGAACTGCGGGAATGACTGGGTGAAGATGCCGAAGCGGTGTTTCTGCAGGCTGTTAGCGCCAACGGCACCCAGACCCCGACCCGGTGAACGTTCCACCGCTTCGTGCCCTTCGGCGTAGAGTTTGCCGAGCAGGCCGACATCCTGCAGGATAATCGCCAGCACCCCGGCCAGCGGCCCCATGCCCACCGCACGCACGAAGATCAGCCCCCAGATCGCCATATCGATGCCGCGCAGCACATCGAAGAGGCGGCGCATCATAAACGCCAGCGGTTTAGCTGCCCGATCGTGCATCACATTGCGTGCCGCCAGAAACGACAGCGGCAGCGCCAGCAGTGAGGCGGTCAGCGTCCCGGCAAAGACAATCCCCAGGGTGATCCCCACCTGTGAAAAATAGTAGCCAAACGGCCAGTTCAGGAAGTCGTGCCAGACAAACATCCGCAGGAAATAGCGCCCCAGCTGCTGGCAGCCCATCAGCAGGCGCGACCACTCAAGGCCAAATACCGAGAAGAAATAGAGGTAATAGAGCAGCACGGCCAGCGCCATCAGCCCGATGCGGCGCAGGTAGCGCGGCTGGGCGGCGAACAGTTCACGATGCTGCTGCTTGAGCAGGGAGACATCCGGTACGTGGCTTATCATGTCCGATCTCCTGTCACACGGCGACGAAGCTGGCCGGATAGCGTATCCAGCAGCGATACCACAATCAGAATCAGCAGCAGCGTGATACTCACCTGATCGTAGCGGTCCAGTTTGATATTGGTCATCAGCTCCTGGCCGATGCCGCCCGCGCCGACCAGCCCGAGGATGGTTGAGGAGCGGAAGTTAATCTCCAGGCGCATAAAGCTGTAGGAGAGAAAGACCGGTTTGACCTGAGGCCAGAAGGCGAAGCGCATCCGCTGCAGCTTGCTGGCGCCACAGGCGGCAAGGCCGCGCACCGGCTTATCCGAAGCCGACTCAATCGCCTCGTAAAACAGTTTGGTCAGGCTGCCCACGGTGTGCAGCGCCAGCGCCAGAAAACCGGGGATCGCCCCGATGCCAAACGCCATCACAAACATTACCGCCCACGCCAGCTCCGGCATGGTGCGCAGAAAGGCGACAAAGGCGCGAATCGTCATCCGCACGCTGACCGGCGTCTGAGTATTGTCGGCCGCAAAAAAGGCCAGCACCGCCGCCAGAGCCACCGCGACCAGCGTCGAGGCCAGCGCCAGCTGCAGCGTTTCCCAGATCAGCGGCAGCTGAAGCGGCAGACGATAACCCCAGTAAGCCAGCGAGCCTTCGGTCTTGCCGTCGGCAAACAGCAGCGGCAGATGCAGCACCGGCAGGATTTCATGCAGATAGTCGAAGAAGTGCGGCAGCGACTGCCAGACGGTAAGCAGATTAAATTCTGCCACCCTGCCCGCCGCCAGATAGAGTGCCACCAGCAGCAGTGACCAGAGCAGCGTGTCACGTTTCTGCTGGCGGCGGATGCGTTGGTAGTAGTGTTCGAATTCGGTCAAAGGAGGATCTCCGGCGCTAATGCAGCGGGACGCCGGCGGGGTTGCCGCGTCCCGCTCTCCCCGCCTGAGCGGGGAAAGTCAGGGCATCGTCGGCCTTAGCCGCGGCTGCCTTTCATCAGGTCACGCTTCATATCGATAATGCTTTTATAGTCAGCGACCGTCGCATGACCGATATGCTGCTCGCCGCCCACCGCTTTCACGAAGCAGGCGTGATCTTCCTTATCCAGCTTTTTAATTGCCGACACCACTTTCGCTTTGAAGTCAGCGGGCAGCTTGTTGCTGACCAGAACCGGGCCGTTAGGGATCAGCGGCGATTTCCAGATAATGCGGATCTGCTTCATCAGGTCCGGATGGTCCATGCGGATCAGACGGCCAAATGCGCCAGAGGTGTAGCCGCTGTTGTAGTCACCGACCAGCGAGGTCCAGGTGACGGCGCCATCGAACTGGTTGTTCAGCACGCCCAGAATGTCCTGCTCATGGCCGCCAGAGAAGGTGACGCTGGAGAAGGTGTTGTTATATTTGTCATCCACCGAGCCGCCGAACATCTTCTTAAATGCCTGGTTTGGCATCAGGAAGCCGGACGTCGAGTCGGGATCGGCCATACCGAATGATTTGCCTTTCAGGTCTTCCAGCTTTTTATATGGGCTGTCCGCTTTGACGATGACGACAGAGTGATAGCCGCGTGACTGATCTTTGTCATCAACCACAATGCCGACCACATCCACCGCTTTCGGGTCCTGAATGTAGACCGAGGCAAACGAGGCCGGTGACATGCTCAGCACCATATCAATCTTGCCGCCCAGCAGGCCCTGAATCACGCCCGAATAGTCAGAGGCGTTGCGCATCTGGGTATCCACACCCAGCTCTTTATCAAAGAAGGTCTTCACACACTGATTGTCGCCGATCTGCTGGGTGGCGTTCTGCCCGCCCAGAATCCCCAGATTAAGTTGTTTCGGCGCATCCGCTGCGCTGACACCAAACGCCATGACACTGGTCAGAAGTGCTAAAGAAGTCAGTTTCATTCGTAATTATTCTCTTGCTGTGGACGTTAATGGATTTGGTTAAGTTCATCACCGTACAGCTGGTGCAGCAGGCTGTCGGTGAGTCGGGAAGGATGGCCGTCAAACAGCACCACGCCGCGCTGGATGCCAATCACCCGGGTGCAGTAGCTTTTCACCAGCTCAATCGAGTGCAGGTTGACCATGACGCTGATGCCCTGCTCGCTGACCTGACGCAGCACATCCATGATGCGTTTGGTATTTTTAGGATCGAGCGACGCCACCGGCTCATCGGCCAGCAGGATTTTCGGGTTCTGCATCAGTGCGCGGCAGATCGCCACGCGCTGCATCTGTCCGCCAGAGAGGTTTTCCGCGCGCTGCAGCGCCTGCGGCAGCATGTTCATCCACTGCAGCAGTTCGATGGCGTGCGCCCGGTCCTGGTCAGAGAAGATTTTAAAAAAGGATTTCAGCGTGCCGGTCTGGCTCAGACGGCCCAGCAGCACGTTGGTCAGCACGTCGAGGCGCGGCACCAGACAGAAATCCTGAAAGATCATGCCGCACTGGCTGCGCCATTCGCGCATCTGGCGGCTGTTGAGCGAGACCACGTTACGATCCGCTTCGCCCTCATGCAGGCTGATAATCGCACCGGACGTGGCGTTAATCGTGCCGTTTAGCATGTGCAGCAGCGTCGATTTACCCGCGCCAGAGCGGCCAATCACCGCCACCAGCTCACCGGCGTGCAGGTCGAAACTGACCTGATCCAGCACCTGCGTGTCGCCGTAGGCTTTGCTCAGTTTCTGCACCGACAACACTTTTTGTCCGCTGAGGCTGGCCGGTGGCAGATCGTTATCGACCACCGTTTTCAGAAGTGCCTGTGCCATGGTGTTCTCCGTCATCGCTGATTGCGTTCTGCCGGTTATTAAGGCGTGACGCGATGAATACGGGATGACAGTCAGATGATCAAACTGTGACAGGCCAGTGCGCGCCGCACAGCAATGTCTGGCCGTCACGGGCAGGCAGCACGCCCTCCGGCAAGGAGTTTTCGGCTAACCAGTTATCCATCTCATGGCTAAGGTGGGTCAGCCACGTCTGACGCGGCCGGAGCCTCTCTGCTATCGCCAGCGCCTGGGTCAGATCATTGTGATTACGCGGCTCGGCACGCGGCGGATCGTTGCAGTCAATCACCAGTTGATCCAGCGGCTGGCCGCGCAGAAAGTCGGCGGTGTCGGGCGGCAGCCCGCAGGTGTCGCACAGCCAGGCGAGCCGGGTATCGTGCCAGTCGAACAGATAGCCGTGCGTCAGCTTCGAGTGTTGCAGCGGCAGCGGTGTGACCTGCAGTTCACCGAAGGCGTGCGCCACAAACGGAGTTAAGGCGGGACGGAAATCAAGCAGGCCAGGGTGTTTATAGAGGTCGTCACAGCCACGCGGATCGGGTGGCCCCCAGACCGGAATCGGCGCGCCCACTCCCCAGCGCAGCGCAAACAGGCCCTGCACATGATCCATGTGGTAGTGGGTCAGCAGAATGCGCGTCAGCGAGCCGGGCGGGAAGCGTGACGCCAGCAGCGGCAGACCGGCATCCAGCAGGATCCGTTCGTGGCCGAACTCAATCAGCGCGCTGCAGGGCGCACGCGCATGGGCGCTGTTGCGTTGCGCCCGCTGACAGGCACGACAGTCGCAGCCCGGCAGCGGTGCCGCCGTAACGCCGCCGGTGCCCAGAAAAGTGAGTTTCATTGATGCGCCTCCAGTATCTGGCGCAGCTGGCAGACGGTATCCGCCAGCGCGCCGTCGTTGTTGAGGATCAGGCAACCATCGGGCTGCGGCTGGGCGGCGCGCGCCAGCCGCCGGGCGATCTCCGTCTCATCTTCCCGTCCGCGCTGACGCAGGCGCGCCGCCAGCACCGCGGGTGACACCTGCAGACAGACCGGCAGCAGCTGCGCGCCAAAACGGGCCTGTGCCTGCGCCAGATGCAGCCGCGAACCGTTCACCACCACATTCTGCCCGCGCAGTAGCCACTGCTCCGTCTCACAGCCGATGCCGTAGCGGAAACCGTGCGCCTCCCAGCTCACCGCGAACAGACCGAGTGCAGCGCGACGTTCAAACTCCGCCTCAGTCAGCGCCACATGGTTTTCACCGCCCGCATCGGCGGCGCGGGTGATGTAGCGATGGGCGATCAGCAGACGCGGCGGCGGTGCCTCCCGCAGCGCATCCAGCAGGCTATCCTTGCCGGAGCCGGAGGGCCCGGTAAGCCAGATCAGCCGCGCCATCAGTACACCTGCCGGCCTTTGCTCCAGACATGCCGCACGTGCGGGTAGCCGTGTGCGGTGTGCGCCAGCACCAGGTCGGCGCGGCACCCTTCGGCGATAACACCACGATCGAATAGCCCTAACGCACGGGCCGGGTTACAGGTCACCAGCGCGATGGCCTGCGCCATGCCGAGGCTGTTGCGCTCGTCATCCGCCAGCCGGAACGCCGCATCCAGCAGGCTGGCCGGGTAGTAATCGGACGACAGAATATTCAGCAGGCCATGTGACGCCAGTTCCCACGCGGCGACGTTGCCGGAGTGCGAACCGCCACGCACGATGTTAGGCGCGCCCATCAGCACCTGCATGTTGCGATAGCGTGAGGCACGCGCTGCCTCCAGCGTGGTCGGAAACTCCGCGATACGGCTGCCTGCCGCATGGGACTCTTCCACATGCGCCGCCGTGGCATCATCGTGGCTGGCAATGGCGATGCCATGTTCCCGGCACAGTCCGGCAATTGCCTGACGATTGGGCTGCGACCACTCTGCCGCCAGGGTGAGCTGGTCGTGCTCGAACTGATCCATCTCGGCGTCGTTGAGCTGATATTTGCCCTGATAATATTCGCGATATTTGGTCAGCGATGCGTACTGGCGCTGGCCCGGCGAATGGTCCATCAGCGACACCAGCGCCAGCTCCGGCGTGCCCATCAGCGCTTCAAACAGTGGCGCAGTGGTGGGATGCGGCAGTTCACAGCGCAGATGCAGCAGATGCTCGGCCCGGTTCAGCCCTTTGCGGTTGCTGTCACGGATGGCGTCAATCATCTTGCTGAGGTTATCCAGCCGGTGCCCGCCGTCGCGCACATCGCCGACGCCAATCGCGTCCAGCACCGTAGTAATGCCGCTGGAGACCATCAGCGCATCGTGGCTGCTCATCGCGGAGTGCGCGGGCCAGTCCACTTTCGGTCTTGGGGTGAAGAACTTGTCTAGGTTATCGGTGTGCAGCTCTACCAGCCCTGGCAGCAGCCAGGCGCCTTCGCCGTCCAGCGCACCCGGCTGCTGGCTGGTGGTTTCGCTGAAGCTGCTGATGCGCTCGTCGCGAAACTCCAGCGATCCGTTCACCACTTCGTTTTCCAGCACCAGTCTGACGTTATTGATGATCATGCCTGCACTCCTGTATCGATCGGGTGCATCAGGTGCAGCCTGTCGGCTACCCGCTCGCGCACCGCCCGATCGTGAAAAATACCGACGATGGCGGCACCACGGGCGCGCGCCTGTTCAATTAAGCTCACTACCGCCTCGCTGTTGACGTTGTCGAGCGAAGCGGTGGGTTCATCCAGCAGCAGCACCGGATAGTCGGCGATAAAGCCACGGGCAATATTCACGCGCTGCTGCTCACCGCCGGAAAAGGTAGACGGGGCCAGCGACCAGAGACGCTGCGGCACATTCAGCCGGGTCAGCAGTTCGGCGGCCCGCGCTTCGCAGAATTCGCGATCGACACCGCGTTCCAGCAGCGGCTGCATCACAATCTCAATCGTTGGCACGCGTGGGATCACCCGCAGAAACTGGCTGACCCAGCCCAGCGTGTCGCGGCGCAGGGCGATAATCTGTCGCGCTGACGCCTGCGCCATGTCGATCCACTCGCCCTGATGTGCGACGCGGATGTGGCCGCTGTCGGGCTGATAGTTGCCGTAAAGCGCCCGCAGCAGCGTGGATTTGCCGCTGCCGGAGTGACCGTGCAGCACCACGCATTCGCCCTCGCCCACCGTCAGGCTGGCGTTGTGCAGCACCGGCAGCGCCGCGCCGTTCTGGTTGTGCAGCACAAAGGTTTTACACAGATTTTCTACATGCAGGCGCGGAGTGTTAGTCGTCATTTAATTGAGCACCGAAGAGACCAGCAGTTGAGTGTAAGGATGATGAGGATCGTCCAGCACGCGGTCGGTCAGACCGCTCTCCACCACCCGCCCCTGTTTCATCACCAGCAGGCGATGTGCCAGCAGCCGCGCTACACCGAGATCGTGGGTGACAATTAACACCGCCAGATTCAGCTCGCGCACCAGCGTCCGCAGCAGATCCAGCAGTCGCGCCTGCACCGAGACATCCAGCCCGCCGGTCGGCTCATCCATAAACATCAGCTGCGGCTGCGTCACCAGGTTACGGGCAATCTGCAGACGCTGCTGCATCCCGCCGGAAAAGGTGGTCGGCAGATCGTCGATGCGACCGGCGTCAATCTCCACCGCCTGCAGCCAGCGGCTCGCCTCGGCGCGGATGTCGCCATAGTGGCGCTGTCCGGTCGCCATCAACCGTTCGCCGATGTTGCCGCCCGCGCTGACCTGCGAACGCAGTCCGTCCATCGGATGCTGATGCACCACGCCCCACTCGGTGCGCAGCAGGCGACGGCGATCGCTTTCACTCATCTGATAGAGGTCGCGATTCTGATAGAGAATGCTGCCCTGCTGCGGTGTCAGACGCGCCGACAGGCTCTGCAGCAGCGTGGTTTTACCGGAGCCGGACTCGCCGACAATCCCCAGCACCTCGCCGGGCCAGAGATCAAAACTGACCTGCTCAAACCCTTTGCCCGGCGCATAAAGATGGGTGAGCTGGTTCACCGCAAGCAGCGGCTGTTCACTGTGCATGTTGCTGTTCCTGCTGCTGATGGCAAAAGTCGGTGTCGGAGCAGACAAACATCCGCGTTCCCTGATCGTCCATCACCACCTCATCGAGATAGCTGTGGCGCGAGCCGCACAGTGCGCAGGGTTCATCCCACTGCTGAACGGTGAAGGGGTGATCGTCGAAGTCGAGGCTCTCCACGCGGGTGTAAGGCGGCAAAGCGTAGATGCGCTTTTCACGCCCGGCGCCAAACAGCTGCAGCGCGGGCATCATGTGCATCTTCGGGTTGTCGAATTTGGGGATGGGCGATGGATCCATCACGTAGCGATCGTTGACCCGGACCGGATAGGCGTAGGTGGTGGCGATATGGCCATAGCGGGCGATATCTTCATACAGTTTCACCTGCATGATGCCGTACTCCTCCAGCGCATGCATGGTGCGGGTCTCGGTTTCACGTGGTTCGATAAAACGTAGCGGCTCGGGAATCGGCACCTGAAAAATCAGGATCTGATCCTCTTCCAGCGGCGTTTCCGGGATGCGGTGGCGGGTCTGAATCAGGGTGGCATCGGCGGTGCGCTCGGTGGTTGCCGCGCCGCTGACCCGCTTAAAGAACTGGCGGATCGACACTGCATTGGTGGTGTCATCTGCGCCCTGATCGATCACCTTGAGCACATCCTGATCGCCAATCACGCTGGCGGTAATCTGGATGCCGCCGGTGCCCCAGCCGTAAGGCATCGGCATCTCGCGTCCGGCGAACGGCACCTGATAGCCGGGGATCGCCACCGCTTTGAGGATGGCGCGACGGATGGTGCGTTTGGTCTGCTCGTCGAGATAGCCGTTGTTATAGCCGGTGAGTTCAGCCATGGTTGCGCTCCTGATAATCGTGCTGCAGCTGTTTCAGCAGCGCCAGCTCGGCCTGGAAATCGACGTAGTGCGGCAGCTTGAGGTGCGAGACAAAGCCCGCAGCTTCGACATTGTCGGCGTGCGACAGCACAAACTCTTCGTCCTGCGCCGGGCTGGTCACCCGCTCATTCTGCTCGCGGCTTTGCAGCGCCCGATCCACCAGCGCCATCGCCATCGCTTTGCGTTCGGCACGGCCAAACACCAGGCCGTAGCCACGGGTAAACTGCGGCGCGGCATCGTCACTGTGGGCGACGCCGTTGACCATTTCACATTCGGTCAGCAGCAGTTCCCCAATCTCCAGCTCAAAACCCAGCTCTTCGGGACAGATGCTGACGCTGACAGTGCCGGTGCGGATCTCACCGGCAAACGGATGGGTCCGGCCGTAGCCGCGCTGGGTCGAGTAGCCCAGCGCCAGCAGAAAACCTTCGTCGCCGCGCACCAGCTGTTGCAGCCGTGTAGCGCGTGAAGCGGGAAAACGCATCGGCTCGCGGGTGATATCAACCGGCTCGCTGCCGTCATCCACCTCTGCCGCGGCCAGCCCTTCCCCGGTCATCATGCTGAACATGTGCGGGCAGTGGTCAGGCACCGAGCGATCGTCACGCGGCGCGGCGGGCGTTTCGCCATTGGCCAGCAGGGTGAAGTCGAGCAGACGGTGGCTGTAGTCATAGGTTGGCCCCAGCACCTGGCCGCCCGGCAGATCTTTATAGACCGCCGAGATGCGGCGTTCGATGCGCATCGCGCCGGTCGCCAGCGCCGTGCTCTCCGCCAGCCGTGGCAATGTGGTGCGATAGGCGCGCAGCAGAAAAATCGCCTCGACCAGATCGCCGCTGGCCTGCTTAATCGCCAGCGCCGCCAGTTCCGGATCGTATATCCCGCCTTCGGTCATCACCCGATCCACCGCCAGGCCCAGCTGTTGCGCCACCTGATCGCAGCCGAGTTCGGCTACTGCCCGATCGCCGCGTCGCAGATCGGCCTGCAGCTGGTGGGCATTTGAAATCGCTTTTTCGCCCCCTTTCACCGCGACATACATCAGCACACCTCCACAACGGTGGTGCGCGGCACAGCCATCATCGCTTCGCCACAGGTGAAGATCAGATCGACGCCCTGCGGGAAGGGATGCGGACGGGTGCGCAGATATTCCAGTACGCTTTCCGGCAGCTGTGGCGCAATGGCACGGGTTTCCCGCAGGCCAGGGCCGGAGAGGCGCAGCGTTAATCCGCCATTCAGCGACGGCACTTCGATAATCAGCGTGGTGCTTTTCTCCGGCGACATATTGTCACCTGCCGCGAACTGCGTCGGATCGGGCTGCGCTGTCGCATGGCTCAGGGCGAACGGGGCGTCCTGCTGCGAAGTGATGGGCGCGCCAGTGTGGAAGCGCAGATTATTGCGCAGCTGTTCGTTGTCGATTTGCGCATCCAGCCAGACCGGGCTTTCCTGATCGACCAGCGTCAGCAGTAGCGCCGTGGCGGCCGGTGACAGTGCACCCCAGCCCTGTTGCAGCGGCAGCGAGACCATCACGCCCGGCTCGCTCATCGCTTTCAGAATGCGGCGAAACGCGCGCTGTGCATCCGCCACCGGATGGTTAAAACTTGCCAGTAAAGTCATCAGTTATCTCCGCGAACCAGCGTAAAGAAATCCACTTTGCTGCTGGCGATTTCACGGGCGCGCAGCTGTCGCTGCTCATCGCGCCACGCCGCCAGCGGGGTAATAATCTTCTCTTCCAGCAGTGGCCGGGTTTCCGGCTGCTGCAAAAGCGCATCCAGCAGGGCGCAGCGTTCGGCATGGGCTTTGTCGCGCCCCAGCAGATAGCTGTAACCCAGGGTGCCGTCGCCCAGCTGCACCACTGCACGCGTTACCGTGGCATCGCCCATTACAAAGCGTTTGCCGGTGGCACCCATCCGCGCCTGTAACCGCGTCAGCCCGATTTCGGCCGGACGAACCAGCGTGAATTCGGGCTGGAGGTTAAGCGCCTGCCAGTGCTGTTCAAGCAAGGCGGCGCTGCTGTGCGCCAGCACCGACAGCCAGCGCTGGCGATCCGTTTGCTGTTCCATTAGTGCTCCAGAGTCAGTTCGATCATGTCGCCGCGTGTCAGGCTGACGGAGTATTCCGCCACCGCGCCATCACTGGTTTTGTTCAGCGTCCGCACGCAGAGCAGCGGCGCATGCAGCGCGATGTCCAGCTGACGGCACTCCTTCGCCTGCGCCCGACGGGTACTGATACGCGTCTGGGTGCGCACCAGCTGTTTGCCGGTGTGCTCCACTAAGAAGTCGTGCAGCGATCCGCTGTTAAATTGCTGAAGCTGTGGCCACCAGCTGAGGTCGGCGAGGAAATGGTTGATCAGGCAGAGCGGCACGCCGTTGGCGCGGCGCAGAGTGCGCAGATGAATGACGTTGTCGCCCTCTTTTATGCCCAGCGCATTGGCGACGTCGTTGCTGGCCGGACGCAGCACCGCCAGCAGCCGTTCGCTGGTCGGGTGACTCCCCTGCTCCATCAGGTTCTGGCTGAAGCGCGCCTGGGCATGCAGCGGATAGTCATACGGGCGCATCAGCACCAGGATGCCGACGCCATGACGGCGTTGCAGCAGCCCTTTATGCACCAGCTCATCGACAGCGCGGCGCAGTGTGTGGCGGTTCACCTCATAGTGATCGGCCAGCTGTTGTTCGGAAGGAAGATAGTCGCCGCAGCGGTAGCGCTCTTTCAACGCCTGCTCCAGTTGGGCGGCAACAGCCTGATAGACGGTGGTCGGATGTCTGGATAACTCCATCACGATGAAATCCTCACGGGTTACAGAGTGGGAACGCAGTGATAAGACGCTGCGGGATGGTGTTAGCCTGAGGGAAGCAGATGACAGAACCGTGACGCGGGGGTGAAGGTGGGGTGAATGTGGTAGTCAGGGATTTACAGCAAGCAGGCAGGCATTGAGACTGTGCGCACAGGACGACTGGCGGCCTGGTGTAAACTGGAACGAACTCATTCAGCGTTAAAGGAGAGACTATGTACGGACCGGATCCGGCCAATCCCCATCCAATGGAAGGCTTCCCACAGGTTTGTTTTATCAAAAACACGGTGAAGAACCCCAACATCATCATCGGTGATTTTACTTATTATGATGACCCTGAAGACGCAGAAAGCTTCGAGCGCAATGTCCTTTATCACTTCCCGTTTATTGGCGACAAACTCATCATCGGCAAATTCTGCGCTATCGCGAAAGGTGTTCAGTTCATCATGAATGGGGCTAACCACAGCATGGCCGGGTTCTCAACTTATCCGTTCTACATTTTCGGAAACGGATGGGAAGCCGGTCAGCCTCAGCCTGGCGATCTGCCCTATAAAGGCGATACGGTGATTGGGAATGACGTCTGGATGGGTTATCAGGCGCTGATTATGCCAGGCGTTAACATCGGCAATGGCGCAATCATCTCGTCACGCTCTGTCGTCACGTCGGATGTCCCGGCTTATTCGGTTGTGGGTGGCAATCCGGCCAGAGTTATCAAACAACGTTTTAACGATGAAACAATTTCGACACTGGAGAAGCTGGCCTGGTGGGACTGGTCCGTAGAAAAGATTACCCAACACCTTCCGGCAATTATCTCCGCAGACACTAAAGCCTTGCCAGACGACTAGCTGTGCAGAAACATCACCGTTCGCTGCGGGCAAAAGGTGGCACTCACCTGTAATGCGTTGGGAAAATTCGCGCAGGCTGATATGCAAACATGCCTGGTTACCACTGGAACGCAGGTTAAAACAGGAGTCGTTATGCTCTACATTTTTAGTGGCCTTCCGGGTTGCGGAAAAAGCACTATCGCTAAACTTTTATCTGAAAAATTAAAAGCGGTGTATTTACGCGTCGATACGATCGAACAGGCATTGCGTAATGGATCAGCGGCTTCCAGGGATATTGGTCCGGAAGGCTATTTCATCCTTTATGCGCTTGCGCGGGACAACCTCAAACTGGGATTACCGGTTGTCACTGATTCGGTGAATGACCTTAATCTGGTGCGTGATAGTTTTCGGGATATCGCATTATCATCAGATGTTCCCTTTCTGGAAATTGAAATTCTCTGTTCGGATCCTGAACAGCATCGTGCGCGTGTAGAGAACAGAATCTCAGATATTCCCGGGTTGAAAGTGCCCGACTGGCAGGACGTTATGGATCGTGTTTATGAGCCGTGGGGGAGAGAAAATCTGAAGCTGGATACGGCGGGGTTATCGCCTGTTGAGTGTGTTGAGGCGATTGTTAGGGTGAGGGGTTAGTGCTGGGTGACTTTAGACCGCACCATTGGCTGTAATAGATGGTTTGAGTCTCACGCTGATTCTTGCGCTGCTTCAGGAACTTAAAGCGACCAAATCACTTTATTCGATCAGGTCAAAGTGATGATATCAGCGGAGTTTCGGAGAGTGTTGAAGTGCAAATCTGGGTCGAAAAAGGGTTTGGTCCTCTATAAGCGAGAAGCGGACGTGATATTCCTGGTATCATTGAAATTTTCGAGCATTCCACTCATCGCGGGTGATTTCCCAAAGCTCAGAATCCAGAAGGCCGCTGACATACTCCTTCTTAACAGTTTTGATAAGCCGCATTCCGCTAGTGACGGAAATACGCTGAGAGCGGCTGTTAAGGGCTGCTTTAGGTGCGCGTAACACCGGCTTATTCAACACATTGAACCAGTAATCTGTAGCCGCAATACTAGCCTCACGCATATAGCCCTGACCCTGATATTCCGGTGCGAGCCAGAATCCACGATTGTTATCTTCTTCATCGTAAAGACAGATCAAGCCCATGACTTTATCTGGTATCTCACGATTTCTTATAGTCCAGAACCATGCAATTCCTTTCGCCATGTCAGGCAGAGCAACGTTATTAACGTAATTCTCTGCACCATTCTCTGGATAAGGCCAGGGGACCGATGCCACCATATAGCGGACTATTTCCCAGCGGGGATAAAGCGTCTGGATCTGCTTAGCATCTTCGGCGACTAATGGTTTTAAAAGCAACCGATCTGTTGTAAGTGTGGGGGTTGGCATGGGCAATTATCCTTGCTGGTTGATGAATTCCCGATCAGATTTTGTTTACCTTACGAAAAATATGCACATATCGTCATCTGTTGCATCATGCAAAGATGGTATTACGGCTTCAGCGTCCGCTTCTGGCAGAAAAATGAATTGCGGCAGGCTAAGGTCCGCTATGAGCGAAAAGCGGATATTCAATTGTCTTAAGGAATATATGAAGTAGATTGTAACGCTATTTCATTATCCCTTGAGTTTAATTTCCTAGAAAGCTTCGGTTAAGCAAAGTTATATACAACAATTTATTATGCGGGCTTCTGTGTGAGAAGGTTGATGCTCATTTTAAGTCATGCTGTTTTCTTGAACAGTGCTTGCCAAAGTGATAGTTTAAAGATATTTATTACTTTAAGATGAGTCTTATGGCGAATTCAGTAGTTGCAAACTGGCACGGGCACGACTATCAGGCTCGATTCTTCTGGATTGAAGCTTCAAAACTCAAAGATCCGGACTTAAGTAATGTTATACAGGTGTCATACGAGGCTGATGGTCCAAAAGCTTTTGATGACGTTATCACCCGCTATGATCCTCCCCGTCGGAGTTGTGGCCCTGAACGAATCCACGCTGATTATTATCAAATTAAATACCATGTTATCCAAGGCGGACGCTTCGGATATGAGGATCTGATTGATCCGGCATTCATTGGTGCAAAATCAAAATCTTTACTCCAGAGGCTCCAAGAAGCCAAATCGTCCACTTCGGCTACATCAGCTTTCAATCTGGTTACAACAGATAAAATCAAAGATGGTGACCAGCTCGGTGAAATATTGAGCGGCGTAGATCGTTCAATCCGTTTTGATAAATTATGCAATACAACTACAGACAATAGTCGTATGGGTGAAGTGCGTAAACTCTGGCGCGAGCACCTTAAACTTTCTTCTGATCAGGAGCTCATGGAAGTTCTTGAGGGGCTGCACATTCATGAGTCACAGCCCTCACTGGAAGTAATGCGTCAAACAGTCAACCTGCGTTTTAAAGTCATAGGTTTGATTACCTGTGAACACAGTTCCGAATTTAGATTTGATGGCGCCGCCCGTGCAATACGCAGTCAGGAACGTTACACGTTTAACCGGGAGCAGTTCGCTGCGCTTTGCATGGAAGAAAATTGGCTGAAACCTGAGCCACCTGAAGAATTCAGAAATGTCGCGCTTCGTTCTTTTAGTGATGGCCCACTGAACACCATTGACGCCCTTCCTGAGCATACGCTGTCCCTGTTACCGATGTTTGATGGACGCTTCCCTTCGCCGGGAATTGAATGGCGTGAAAGTATTCAACCAAGAATTGAAACGTTTTTAACCCGCATCAGACAAACCGAGCGAAAAGTAAGACTGTATCTGGATACGCACAGTTCCATTGCCATGCTTGCAGGGAAATGCATCGGGCACAAATCTGGCGTGAAGATAGAGTTGGTTCAGAAGGTCAGATCCGGCATATCAATCTGGTCTGAAGATGAACCATATCATGGACCTGACGCAGTGGTTGAAATAGAAAAGGTCGGTGAAGGAAATGACGTTGCTTTAGTGCTAAGCATTGCCAAAAATGCTCTGACTAAAGCCAAAGAGTACATACTATCAAATCAGCCCGGCATAGGCAGAATAATTCATGTAGTACCAGCTGGCGGCGCTAGCCAGCGATCCGTTATCAATGGTTCACATGCCATTGCTTTGGCTGATCAGATATCTGATGCCGTAACTCAAGCAAACATGTCGATTGATGCAAGCCTTCATGTCTTCAGTGCTGCTCCAAACGCCGTTAATTTTTATTTCGGCCAGCACACTGATTTCCTAGGGACATGCAACTTTTACGAATTTGACTTTAAACGTCAACGTGATGGCTCATATTTTCCTTCTTTCAGGGTTTAATCCATATGGAACTCAAGCCACAGTTTAAAGAATTTTTAATAAATATCAGACCAACACCGACTCAAAAAGAAAACTGGAAGAGCGGTGCTGAGACGCTACGTGACAGGCTTAGCAAATATGAGCCTCTGAAAGATCACATTGTTTCTACTTTTCTTCAGGGAAGCATCCGTCGTTCAACGGCAATCCGGCCTTTAGGACAAAAGCGGCCGGATGTCGATATCGTGGTGGTGACGAATTTTGATCACACAACAATCAAACCTCATGAAGTGATGGAGTTGTTTGAACCTTTTCTTGAGGCGCATTATGCCGGGAAGTGGAGACAACAAAACCGTTCTTTTGGTATCACGCTTTCATATGTCGATCTGGACTTGGTGATCACCGCAATCCCCGCATCAGGAGCGGAAAAAAATCGTCTGGAACAACTATACCGGTCAGCGTCTGTCCTGACAGTTGAGTCGCTGGAAGATCAGAAAGACTGGCGACTGAATAAAAGCTGGACGCCGGATGCCAGTGGGCTTTTTCTATCAAACTCTGCCACCAATCAAGATGCGCCAGAATCCGAATGGAAAGCACATCCTCTTGTGTTGCCTGACAGAGAGACCAATGATTGGGGCAGAACGCATCCGCTGGCCCAGATCCGCTGGACTGCAGAAAAAAACCGCACCTGTAATGGAAACTACATTGATATCGTCAGGGGTTTGAAGTGGTGGAAACAGGAAAACAGCGCGAGTGAAACTATACCTAAGTATCCCAAAGGTTATCCTCTAGAGCACCTCATTGGTGATGTACTTAATGATAATACACCCTCAATTGCCCAAGGTGTGGTTCAACTGACCGAAACCTTTGTCATGCGATGGGCTGGATACTTCTATTCGGGAACCAAGCCCCGTCTCGCAGATCATGGTGTGGATGAGCATGATGTACTCGCCAGATTAACAGCAGAGGACTTTTGTATGTTTTACAAAGCCATTGCAGAAGTGGCCAAAACAGCGCGCAGCGCATATGACTCAACTGACCCCCAAGAAAGTGCCGAGCTCTGGCAACAAATTTTCGGCAGCAAATTTCCTACGCCGGGCCCACAGGGCGGGGATCGTAACGGTGGATTTACTGCGCCGGCTCAGCCAGCAGAGCCCCAGAAAACAGAGCGCTTCGCTTGAGTATGAGAGTTCAGCAGGTACCCGAAGAGCTGCACGCCATCTCAGCAGTGATAAATGCGGAATCCCGAACCCAAACAAGGGGAGATTGGATGTTTTCAAGAGACCAAAAGTGGTCTCTTGAATTCAGCGCGAAGCTCTCCGCGCCTGCATCCTGCTTTATACCAGACATTAGCGTATGGCATCTGGTGATATGGCAGGATAGTTCTCAAATCGTAATAGAGGTGTATCCCGATAAAGCAAAAGGAATATCGGCTACTTTTCAGCATCAGAGCTACAATCATGCGGACACGTCTTCACAGGCATGGACATCCGGTAATCCTTGCCTCGAAAATACTCTCGCCGTTTTTGGTCAACATATTTCAAGAAATGAACCAGACGAATTGCTGGCGAGAATCAGCTGGCGGCTCAACCGGTTGCTGCGCTGGATTGATGCTGCCGCGCTGGATAATCTAGCAATCACGGGTGATCCTCTTGAGTTACCCGCTTTTCCTGGCTCATCTCCTTATTTAGTTATCGGATTTAATGAAGCTACGAGTGATTTGCCGTTTTGGGTGCCGATGGTTGGAAAGTGGGGATATGTTAGCAGCAGTTCCATGCCTAGTGCGCGAGGAACGCGTTATTTACGTGAGTTTTTTGATTGCGATATGAAGTTGCTGCGGACAACAAAATGGTCTCCGTTTATGCGAAAAAGAGCCCGGGTAATAAATGCCGTCTGGTACATGTTACCTGTGCTGCCCGTGATGTCACCTTGGCAGGCTCCACGTACGTGGAAAGAACTCAACCTCTGCCTCAGCATCTGCGGTTTGTCCCTACCGGATCTCTTGGCTGAGATTGGCCATTCAGCCAGAGCCAGACGCATTCGGCGTAAACCCGGTTTATTGCTGCTTGGATGCCCGCTGCAAGAGAAGGTAGGAGATACGCCGGTACGCATACATTGGTTGGCGCTCCGATTGACTGGGCTCAGTGACAATATGACTAAAAGAAATGGGTTCCGCCCTACCGAACGTAATCGCAGAGCTTGGGATCGTGAGCAGTCTGTTTCGCATGAGTCTATAAAATGGATACGCACTCAAAACTGGGCCTCCGATCAACTCAGAACGCGCGGGGAGGCGGGTGAAGAAATTAGGAGTAAAAAGGTCTTAATCATCGGGGCGGGTGCGCTCGGAAGTACAGTCGCAGAAAATCTGATGCGTATGGGCGTTCTCAGAATTGGTGTTCTCGACGCAGATCTTATGCAGGCAGGAAATCTGAGCAGGCACGCTTTAACTATGACATCTATCGGTCATAACAAAGCCACTGTTCTGGTCGAACACCTGAATAGCTTGCTGCCCGATGGTGATGCACGTTCGTTTGATTGCATGTTTCCGCCGGAAAATGATGTCTTCAAAAGTTCTGTACGAAACTATGACATTGTTATTGATTGCACTGGCGATGACGTTGTACTTAAGGCCATGGCGGCTTTTGACTGGCAAAGCGAAAAATTGTTTATCAGCCTGGCAACGACTTGGCGTGCGGAAGGCCTTTTTGCTTTTGCAGCCAGCGAAACAAGATTCCCGGCGATTGACGCCATTAACCTCATCAAAAACTCCGCTTCACCTGAAGTCATCCTGAGTGACGCCCGAATTGAAGGCATTGGTTGCTGGCATCCTGTATTTCCTGCCCGTGCGGACGATCTTCAGCTTTGGGCAGCGATCAGTACAAAGTTTATTTGCAGAGTGATCAGCACGCCAGGGAGAGTATATGAATATTTTAAGCAAATGCCTGACGGCACTGTCGAGCGGCAGGCCCATGAATATTAGAGATGTGACTTTTTCAACAGCCGATGCGGATTATACCGTAATACTTTGCTCACCATCGCTTCAGCATATGATCAATGAGTGCATCAAAGCGGGCGTAAATGAAACCGGGGGAATTTTAATTGGCACCTATAGTGAAGATGGGTCCACCGCCATCATTACAGAGGCGACGGCCAGACCTGCTGACTCCCTTTCCGGCAGAACAACATTTCAGCGCGGAGTTCAAGGCCTTAAACATTTGCTTAGCTCGCGGTGGAAAATAGGACAATATTACGTTGGTGAGTGGCATTTTCATCCTAGAGGTTCTCCGGAGCCCAGTGCCGACGATCACTCATCTATGAATAATATTGCCGTTAATCCTAACTATCATTGTCTGGAACCCGTAATGATAATTCTGGGAGGTGATCCGGCAGGGTCTTACGGTTTGAGTGCCAGCGTGTTCCCAAAAGGAGAGGTTTCCATAAGATTACGTGAGAATATGGGCTGATACAGCCTCAACTTGCAGTGCATATGATCCGCAATAATTGACGTTTCTAACGATTAATTTTTGTGCGCGATCTCAGGCACTGAGAAAGCATTAATCTGCTACACATTCCCTTACATGCATAGTGTTCGCGGGAGACACCGTTTTCAGCTAGCCTGTAAGCCGCCATAAATGGCAGATTTTACGGTCCCGTGAACATTTTGCCTCTGCCCTTGAAACCAGATGCTGGCCTATATCAACGCCCCATATTTTTTTACTGACATCCATGGCAGTATTGAGGGGCAGATCACTTCGGGGCTGGGAAGGAGGTGCGCATGTTGGACCGGAAAACTCTTTACGTATATTCATCGAATTTGCTTCCCGGCAATGTAGCGCACTGAATATTTATATACTTGACGTTAAACGAGTGTGCCTATTCGAGGCGCCTCCCTGATCCGTTTACGGTAGTGTGCCTTGCTGTAGTTAACTAAAATCCTTAAATTTAATTACGTTAGCAATGTCCGTTTCTGGCACAAACCGGACGCTATCCGGCCCTATGTCCGCTATGAGCGAGAAGCGGACATATCGATAATCTAATCTGTAAAATCTATCAGTTCACAACGAGAACATTACTAACAGCGCTATATGTTGATCATATGTGACACAAGCCGTAACCAAGTTGTCCAGATGGTTTGCATGCATTTAGTTTGAACACGACAGGGCCCCTCGTTGAGGGCAAAGCCAGTCATAATGCTGGTATCCGAGATGTTGCGGATTATGCGTGATATAAATAATTTAGATAGTCTATCTAACGAGATTTGAATGCTCCAAGAGCTCAAGCTATAGTGTTCATTTGTCTGGCACGCAACAGAACATTGAATCATGTATAATTCAGCTACCTATTAAATACTCTAGATTTTAACAGGAATAAAAATTGAACACTCCATCTTTTACATCCATTCAAATAGAAAAAATAAAATCACTAATCAGGAAAAAATCACACTCAATTAAGGGTTATTTTGAAACATTAAACTCCGATATTAAATATGCGCTTAATGCTCTAATTCAACTAAAAAAAGAATGTAAAAAAAAGTCCTTCGAAGAGATTGAATCATTTAATCGAACCATATTGAGCATGAGAAACATAGTTTTTATTTTTTCAGCATATGCAATAGCAATCATCGTTATTACATTTAAAACCAATAACTACTCCAATGAGTTTTTAGCAAACTTCCTTGTAAATGCTAATTCTTCTATTCTCGACTTCCTTATTTTAGGAATTATTCTTTATTATTTCGAACACAAGCGACAAAACAAAGAGGCTGTTAAAGAGCTCCTAGAAGACCTCGAAAATCTTGCAAAGCATTCGTCTGCCGAGTTAAATATAATGAAGATTAAAATCATAAGGCAATTGAACAGTAAAGGTGTTTTTAACATCAATGTTCAACGAATAGAACTGAATAAATTATCCACCATAAAATACCTAAGTTTTAAAAATGCTGATTTAAAAAGCTTAAACATGTCCGAGTCCTACATTCGCGATTGTTCATTCGTTGATTGTGAAATTCAAGCCTTAAATATTAATGATAACAGACTTAAAAATGTAAAATTCACAAGATGCAACCTAAAGAACCTTAAAGCAACTAATACAAAATTTCAAAATGTTGAATTTGAGGAATGTAACTTCTCTGGCGGGTTTTTTAATAACAGCAATTTGAAAAGCTGCATTATGAAAAACTGCGATTTCAAAGATGTTACATATGAAAAAGCGGTTTTATCAAGTGCGAATATTTTAGGTGCAAAAAATATCAATACACATAGAATGATTGAAGCTGAAAATTTAGACTATATTAAATGTTCGGATGAGATTAAGATCGCACTCAAGGAGAAAAACGCAGATTTTAAATTCGCAAGAGGAAAAACCGAGGTTAGGGAATCGAACCCTACTCAGTGAGCAAGCCCACATATAGACACCAGTCGACCTCTATCGAAGAGGTCTATTCTATTAATTTACTTAACCAAAGTCAATATTATCCCCCAATGCCTGTTCCTCATTGATTTACACAGCGTGATATGGGTAATGTCCGCTTTTGGCACAAAGCCCGCACATCCATCAGCGCCCGACATACTATGAATAAAGAACGGAGCAACAGCCATCAGGATGCTCACACATCTCATCAAACCGCCGCTCCCAATCCTTAAACTCCCTACTCCATCACCCCTCTCCCAACCTTCTCTGACCCGCTATCCGTCAGCGACGCCCTCACCTGTGGCAGGCTTTCCGGGTAATTCTGCTGAATAAATTCAATCATCTTCTCACGCACATAACAGCGTAAATCAAAGGCGATTGGGGAGTTCTGGGCAGTCATCAGCATCCTGATGGTCATGGTTTTTTCGGTGGTGTCAGTCACCTGAAGCACAGAGGTTTCCTGATCCCAGAGCTTGGTTTCACTCAGCACTTTTTCAAAATGTTTGCGCAGCGGCTCCAGCGGCATCGAGTAATCCACATAGAGAAACACCGAGCCTAAAATCTGGGCATTGTTGCGCGTCCAGTTCTGAAACGGATTCTCAGTGAAGTAGGTAATCGGCAGCACCAGACGGCGCAGATCCCAGATGCGCACCACTACATAGGTCAGGTTAATCTCTTCAATCCAGCCCCACTCCTTTTCAACCACTACCGCATCATCAATCTTGATGGGCTGGGTAAAGGCGATCTGAATACCGGCGAACAGGTTAACCAGCGACTTCTGTAAGGCAAAACCAATAATGATACCGGCCACACCCGCACCGGCCAGAATAGTAGTGCCGAATTTACGGACGCCGGGGAAACTCAGCAGAATCAGAGAAACACAGAACAGCACCAGGATGACAATAACGACTTTTTTGACATAGATAATCTGCGTGCGAATTTTACGCGCACGAAGGTTATTGGAAATATTAATGTCATAGCGGATGTACAGCATATCCTGCGCCACGTGGGTCAGCCGTATTAAGACCGAGCAGAATGACATAATAATAAAGACGTTGATGATATTGGTGATCAGATCAAGTGATTCAGGATGGAAATCGATGTAATTAATCCCGACATTGATCATTAATAGCGGGATAAAAAAGAACATGGAACCGCTAAGGTGCTTTTCCAGGGATTTGAACAGCTTTCTGTCACGAATCTGCCAGTAGCGGATGAACCGGAGCAGGATAAGGCGGGCCAGGAAACCCACAACAAATGAAAGCGAGACGAGTAATACAACAGGCACCCATGAGGGGAAGCCAGATAACTCACCGAATAACAATGGCATTATTTTCCCTTATAGTCAGCTGACAACCTCAGGCTGTCAGTTAAGTGACAAACTCAGTAACCGTTGTCATCACGGTTATCCGTTCGTAACACAATCAGCGCTCATGAGTATGAACCATAGCGGCGAAGTTGGCAGGAAATGCAGAGTGATGCAGTGACTATCGCATCGGCGCATCGGCCTCACGGCTTCTGATAACAGTGCACAATACCGGCCTCTGTGTCACCTCCCTGACAGCTCATCCTCATTAAAATAACTGATACAAAACACCCTCTTCTCTGCTCCCGTTTTTAAGCTCTCCTTTACCCACACTTAACAAAAAACGTTGCCAGACTCACTAACCGCAACGGTTAACGTGAAACATTTATTAGCATCTGCTAGTTTTTATTCTGTTCCCCTGCTGCTGAGAAAAACAACAATATGATTAACACCATTAAACTTTCCTCTGATTTTCGCCGCAGTTTCCTGCGTGAAGTGCTGGTGCCGCTGGTGGCTATCCTGTTGCTGACATTTGTGGGTGCAGGCGCTGCGCTGTTTGTGGGTACCTCACTGACTAATGCCGAGGCCCGGCATCAGCAGCAACGGATGATTGAAGCCTCTTTTTCACAGAGTCTGAATGAGCATCTGCGCCAGCTGCATAGCCTGTCGCGCTGGGGGCCCTTTGAGCAGCATCTGGCGGAGGGCAACAGCGGCAGGTGGCTGGATGAAAACATCGGACAGTGGCTGTATGAGATGTTCGGCCATCAGCTGATTATGGTGCTGGACCCGCAAAACCAGATTGTCAGAGTCTGGCGTGAAGGTCAGCGGGTCTCCGCCGCGGACAACGACCCGCTGATTGGTGACGTGCTTAAAAGCCCGCTGGTAAAAGATCCGGCGCGTCAGGATAACGCCGATTATGCGCGTGTGACGAACCGTGCCGCAGCGCTGGCCGTGGGTAACATCCAGCGCGACAGCGACGCCCAGCCGCACTACCGACTGGTGAGCCTGAAATTTCTTGATGACGGCTATCTGGCGGGTCTGGCGGAACGCAATCAGCTTCAGGGACTGCACTTCTCCGACGGCTCGCCTCAGCAGGGCACCGATGCGCGTTATCTGTTGATCGCGCAGGCGGGCGAGGCCGTCGGCTATCTGAACTGGATCCCTTCCCGTCCGGGAGCGCAGATGCTGCGCACCATCGGGCCGTCTACCGGGCTGGCCGTGCTGGCGATATCCCTGCTCTGCCTCTATATGGTGCGGCGACTCTGGAACTCGTCAGTCAATCTCTCGCAATCGATGCTCAGGCTTGGCGCGTCGGAGGCGCAGGCACAGCATCTGGCGTTTCATGATGTACTGACCGGCCTGCCGAACCGCGCCCTGGTTGAAGACCGCCTGACCCAGGCGCTGGCGCTGGCGACGCGCAACGATCAGCGTGTCGCCCTGCTGCTGATCGACCTCGACCGCTTTAAGGCCGTCAACGATACACACGGCCATCACGCTGGCGATGAGCTGATCATCGCCGTGGCGCAGCGCCTGAGCCGTATCGTGCGGGCCAGCGATACCGTGGGACGCATCGGCGGTGATGAATTTATCGTGGTGATGCCGGAGGTCGATAACATCGGTCAGGTGAATAGCCTGGCGCAGCGCATTATCGATGAGCTGGCCCAGCCTTTTACCCTGTTCGGCAATGATGTCTGGAGCGGTGCCAGCATCGGGCTGGCGCTGGCACCCAGAGATGGCATCGATCGGCTGGAGCTGATGCGCAAAGCGGATATTGCGCTGTATGAAGCCAAAAGTGGCGGACGCGGCCGCTATCGTCAGTTTGAACGGGCGATGGATGAATCGGTGCGAACCCGCCAGACCATCGCCGACGATTTACGCACGGCGCTGCAGACCCGTCAGGAACTGGAGGTGTGGTATCAGCCGCTGATGGATGTGGGCGGTCAGCAGATGGTCGGCATTGAGGCGCTGCTGCGCTGGCACCATCCGACGCGCGGCCTGATTGCACCCGGCGAATTTATCGCGATAGCTGAAGAAACCGGCCTGATTATCCCGCTGGGCGAGTGGGTGCTGGCGGAAGCCTGTGTCACTCAGCAGCGTTTTCCCGAGCTGCTGGTGGCGGTTAACGTCTCGCCGGTTCAGTTCCGCTCCAGCGGCTTTGTTGAGCGGGTGATGGCGATTGTCGGCGAGCATGGCGGTGATCCGAAGCGGCTGGAGCTGGAGATCACCGAAGGGGTGTTAATCGAGGATGAACGTGAAGCCCGCCAGATCATTGTGACGCTGCGGGAAGCGGGCTTCCGCATTGCGCTGGATGACTTCGGCACCGGCTACTCCAGCCTCAACTATCTCAGCACCTTCCCGGTGGATAAAATCAAAATCGACCGCTCGTTCACCCAGTCGCTGGGCGTGGCGGAAAATTCAGTGGCGATTGTTGAATCGGTGGTAAAACTGGGTCACGCCATGGGCCTGATGGTGACGGCAGAAGGCGTGGAAACCGCCGGACAGATGTCGGCGCTGGCGGATGCGGGCTGTAATCAGTTGCAGGGCTATCTGTTCAGTCAGGCGGTGCCTGCCGATCAGCTTGAAGCGCTGATGAAATCATCCGCGCAGGAAAAGCTGGGATGATGGTCTGTGTGGATAGCCTGAGCACGGCTGTGCGCCCAGGCTGTCCGCCGGCAACGCTAAACGCCCAGGCTATCCAGCAGCGCGGCGGATGTGGCAACTGCGCCAAAAATGCCTCCCTGCATATGGATCATGCTCAGCGCTGCTTCATGATGCCGCCGCTCTGTCGCGGCACAGCAATCGGACAGCACCAGGCACTCAAAGCCGCGATCGTTAGCTTCGCGCAGCGTGGTATGGACGCAGACGTCGGTGGTAATGCCGGTGAGGATCAGATTACGGATGCCACGACTGCGCAATACCAGCTCCAGATCGGTGGCATAAAACGAACCCTTACCCGGCTTGTCGATCACCACTTCCCCCGGCAACGGGGCCAGTTCCGGGATAATCTCCCAGCCCGGCTCACCGCGCACCAGAATACGGCCACACGGTCCGACATCCCCAATCCCGGCGTTCATCCGTCGCGAGCGCCAGCGTTTGTTGGCGGGCAGATCGCTCAGGTCGGGACGGTGTCCTTCGCGGGTATGGATAATCGGAAACTGCCGGGCGCGCATCGCCGCCAGCACCTGCTGCAACGGGGCGATGGGTGCACGGGTCAGGCTCACGTCATAACCCATGCTATCGACATAGCCGCCGACGCCACAGAAGTCGGTCTGCATATCAATCACGACCAGCGCCGTGTCAGCCGGGGTAAAGCTTCCGTCAAACGGCCATGCGTAAGGGGTTGAATTAACGCTGTAGTCGGGCATTGCTGTTCTCCATTACCGGGCGCGGCATGCGCATTTTAGTGATCACGCTGTAGCTGATGGCAGCGGTCACCAGACCAATCACCGCTTCACCGAACTGCGGGAAAGCCACGTGGGCGATGACCGCACACAGGCTGCCAATCGCCCAGGCGGCAAACGCGGTGCCACGGAAACGCTGCGCCGGACGCTGCTCGCTGATGCGTGCCATAAAGATCAAATCCACAATCATCACGGCACCAAACGGCGGCACAACCATTCCCAGCAGGCTGAGCCACTCCAGGAAGTAAGACCAGACGCCCGCCAGCGCCAGCACGCCGCCAATGGCTCCCAGGATTAGCGTCCAGATCCGCATTTTGCTGCTGAAAAGATGGCTGAAACCCACCGCGCCGTTGTAGAGACAGTGGGTACAGACCGATCCCAGATTGATAAAAACAAACAGGCAGGCGACGACCGACAGAAAGGCGCTGTGCCCCATCAGCATCGGCAGGAAGTTGCCGCCGTTGGTCAGCGGATCAACAGCCGCGCCCACTGCCACAATCACCACGCCAAACAGATAGGAGATCACATTCGCGACCGGGAAGGCAGAGAACGCGGCGATTACCGCTGAGCGTCCATTCTTCGACCAGCGGGTAAAGTCAGCGGTCATCGTGCCGGAGTCGGCAAAACCGGCCACCACCATGGTGACGGCAGTACCCATGCTCATCGCACCGGCTGCGCTGGCGCTGCCCTTCCACTGCGTCACGATGGAGAAGTCGTGCTGTTTGCTGATCAGCCACAGCGCCACCATCCCCAGCACCACAAACAGCGGTGCAGCGATCATCCCAAGTACCGACAGCGCCCGCACGCCCAGGAACGTGATGCCGGTATAGAGGATCATGGCAAAGGCCGTGACCGCCAGCGCATTCCAGCCGAAGGTCTGATTAATGACCGTGCCGGTAAGACCGGTCTGGAAGGCATACCAGCCGATCACCACCGTCGAAAGAAAACCCGAGACCAGGATGTAGCCTTTGCTGCCAAAGGTGCGTCTGGCCTGTAAAGCAAAGTTCATCCCGGTGTTACCGGCGTACCAGCTTAGCGCGCCGACATAGGCGAACAGCACCAGGTTGCCCAGCAGAATGGCGATCAGCGCGGGCCAGAACCCCAGATGCCAGGTGATGATGCCGCCAAACAGCGCGTTGGTCAGGATCATCGGGAATCCGAACCAGACAGCTGAGACGGAGCGGGTTGAATGGCGGTGCGACAGCGGCACCGGCTCATGTTCAAACTCCTGCTCCAGCGCAGGTGTATCAGACTTTTTCATTGGGCGATTCCGGGTTGAAGGTGATTCCACGGCTGAATGCGCTCGAAAGCGGCACTGGCAGCCAGCACTAAGGCATCATCAAGATGACGTCCGACAATCTGCAGGCCGACGGGCAGGCCGCTGGCGGTAAAACCAGCGGGCACGGACGCGGCGGGCTGGCCGGTGAAGTTGAACGGGTAGCAGAATGAGAGCCAGTGATCGTTGCGGACCATACGGCCATCGATGATCTCCGGTCCCTGCATCCCCAGCGGGAACGGTGGCACTGCTAATGTTGGGGTGATTAGCAGATCAAAGCGCTGCATAAAGCGCCACAGGCAGTTGCTGACCGCTTTGCGGGTGGCGATAGCATCGGTGAAGTTTTCCGCCCGCCAGTCGCGCTGCAGCATGGCGACCAGATGGGGTGACATCTCGCTACCCTGCTCCGCCATCATCTGGCGCATGCCGGTGAGGTCGCTCTCCATCGCCACCAGCGCGCCAAAGGCGGCAGCCGGATCCGGGAAGCCGGGATCGGCCAGCTCCAGTTCCGCACCGATTTCAGCGGCAAAGCGCTGCACCGCTGCACTGACCACCGCCCGCACTTCCGGGTCAACGGCCACATAACCAAAATCTGCGCTGAAGGCGATGCGGAGTTTGCCGGGCAGATGCTCTGCTGCACCCAGCCAGTCAACATCGCTGCAGGGGATCGAGTGGCGGTCACGCATATCCGGCCCCGCCATCAGCGACATCATCAGCGCGGCATCACGCACGCTGCGCGTCATTGGCCCGATATGTTCCAGCGACTCCCAGCTCGACACGCCAGGATAGCGTTCATCACGGCAGCCGGGCCACAACGGCACCCGCCCCATCGACGCTTTGAAACCAAAAATACCGCAGTGCGCCGCCGGAATGCGCACCGAGCCGCCACCGTCGCTGCCCAGCGCAATCGGGCAGAGCCGCGCCGCCACCGCCGCACCGGAACCGGCGCTGGAACCGCCTGGCGTCATCGCCAGATTCCAGGGATTACGCGGCGACGGGAACAGCGGATTGTGCCCGACGCCGCTGTAGCCAAACTCCGGCGCAGTGGTTTTGCCCAGCAGAATGGCATCGGCGGCCAGCAGGCGTTCCACCGTAATGTCGTCATCTTCCGGTACGAAGTCTTTGTAGGCCGCAGAACCGGAGGTGGTTCTGACGTTTGCAGTGCAGATTAAATCTTTTACCGCCAATGGTACGCCCGCCAGCGCGCCCAGCGTTTCTCCGCGCGCCCGTCGGTCATCCACGGCTCTGGCCTGTTCCATCGCCCGTTCCGGCGTCGGGGTACAAAAGGCCTGTATCGCCGGTTCCCGCCGCTCCATCCGCGCCAGCGCCGCCCCGGTCAGCTCGCAGGCCGAGACTTCCCCGCTGCGGATCAGTGCAGCCATCGTGGTGGCATCTTCGTCTAATAAGGAGTCAAACATGGGTTACCTCGCCAAAAGTGTACCCGTTAGCGAGTGCATGAAGCGTGCCAGATAACGGTGAACGGTTCGGTCTGAAGCAGGGATGCCAGATGGAATACGGGCTGGGATACAAGATCGAATTCTTATGATGTCGGGAGCGGGCAGCTGTTTATTTTTTCAGCACGATGATGGCGCAGGGCTGCGCGATAAGGGGGCGTCATAGGTGAATGGTTTGCGGGCTGGCTTACAAAACGATGTTGTTAATCCGCAACGGCGGCTGAAATGCTGGAATGAATAACCTCACTTTTACCAGGGATGTTTGACGATGCTGAGCAGGAACTGAAAAATCGAGTTTCAGGGATTCATACGCTACGGCAGGGATGAGAAGTGCGCATTGAAGAAGATATTTATCTCGAAAACTACGAAATCAGACGAAAAAGATTCATTTACGATCGGCGTATTCATTACAGTTACGCGTTTGTTGTCGGTAATGAGAATTACACCGTCATCGTGGGTAAGCTGATCGATGAACAGACCTTTACCCGCATCGGATACCGGATGCCAGCAGGTATCTCCTTTCCGGTTAACGGGCTGGCTGAAGTCTGTTTTGACGTGTTCGATGGTCTGGAATGCCTGGGCGATTTCCGCCATATCAGCTTTGCAGGATTAGGCAGTGCTGTCGTTTTCAAAAGCGTATTCCTGGCGTTAATGGCACACCATGAAAGCTTCTTTATCGGCGGTTTTGTTTTCCAGGCTGCGTCGGGAGAGATCGTTGACCGCAATCGCCCGACACCGCTTGAGGAGATCTACGACGCTTTGCTTGGGTTAAAAAATGAACTACGCTACAATCGCCGAACAGGGTTGTCGAAGAAAGCGCCGCAACCTTTAATCCCGGAATGTTTCCGGGCTTATAAAGTAGTGACTACAGGGAGAGCTTGCTATGTCGTTTTACGATAAACACGATGGCATCACAGATGCGGCTGATGCCGAGAACAGGGAGTTAAGGGCACTTTTGATTGCAGAGTGGCTGGCCCGGCCCGATCTGCCCGCCATTCAAGCCCAGTTAGCTCAGGCGAGAAAACGTTCCTCATCTGCCCTGTTGCGCCGTAAGCTGAAAGAGCTGAATGCGCGCGAGAGGCAGCAAGCTAAAATCCCCGATTAGCGTTTAAAGGCCCGATAAATGGGCCTTTCGTATTTTTAACCGCATCTGGTTCATCCTCAGGCGACTTCACGCCACCCGCAACTCACCTTTACTCCGGAAAATCCGTCTCTACCGACGTCTGTTTCCACGCTTCGATCTCAGCCAGACGCTCTTTGAGCTTGCTGGTCACAGCGTCATGGCCCCAGGCACCCATCACCAGATGGCGTGGCGGGTTGGCATGTTCGGTAATGGCGATCATCGCCGTAGCGGCCCGCGCCGGATCGCCCTTCTGAGTGCCGCTGTATTCGGCGGTGGCTTTCATTCGCGCAGCCGCAGTTTCTGCATATTCCGGCAGGGTGCTCGGCGTCTGATGCAGTGAGCGTCCGGCCCAGTCAGTGCGGAACGGACCCGGCTCGACACAGGTCACGTGAATGCCCAGTGGACCGGCTTCCAGCGCCAGTGAATCGGACCAGCCTTCTACCGCATGCTTGCTGGCAGAGTAGTAGCCTGAGCTGGCGAAACCAATTAAGCCTGCCACCGAAGTGATGTTGATGACGTGGCCGCTGCGCGCCTTTCTCATCGCAGGCAGCACGGCGCGGGTCAGGGCAAACAGGCCGAAGACGTTGGCATCAAACTGTGCGCGGATTTCGCTTTCCACACCCTCTTCCACTGAACTCTGATAGCCGTAACCGGCGTTGTTTACCAGCACATCAATGGTGCCGAACGCATCCAGTGCCGCTTTGACTGCCTGGTCGATGCTCGCCTGCCGGGTCACATCCAGCGCCACCGCCAGTGCGTTGTCGTGTCCCTCAACCAGATCGGCAATGGACGCGGTGTCACGCGCCGTCACGACAACCTTAAAGCCACGCGCGATGGTCTGCTGCGCCAGTTCACGACCAAAACCGGTCGAACATCCCGAGATTAACCAGACAGGGCTGGAATGAGCAGTCATAACAAGACTCCCGTTGAGTGTGATAAAGGGGTTTAAGACCCGGACGCGAAAGCATCCGGGGATCAAGGTTAGCGAGGCGCGACCGCCCCACTTAGCCCTTAATGCTTTTTATGAAACAGCTGGCTGGCGGTGTCACTGATGATCTGCGCCGCGCCGCGATCGCCCTTCACCATCGACGCCATAAAGGCTTTCGCCTGCTTAAAGGTGATGTGCGGCGGTAACGGCGCAACTTCCGGATCGGTTTTCACCTCCAGCAAAACAGGGCGATCGGCGCTGAGGGCACGCTGCCAGGCCCCCGCCAGATCGTCAGGATTATCGATAAAGATACCGATCATCCCCAGCGACTGCGCAAACTCAGCGTACTTCACATCCGGCAGCTGCTGCGAAGCGTCAAAACGCGGATTGCCCTCCATGACGCGCTGCTCCCAGGTCACCTGATTGAGATCCTGGTTGTTGAACACGCAGACGATCAGGCGCGGGTCGGCCCACTGCTGCCAGTATTTCTGGATGGTGATCAGCTCGGCCATGTTGTTCATCTGCATCGCACCGTCACCCACCAGCGCCACCACTGGCTTTTCCGGGTGGGCAAATTTCGCGGCAATCGCGTAAGGCACCGCTGCGCCCATACAGGCCAGACCGCCGGAGAGCGAAGCGCGCTGCCCCTGTTTTACCCGATAGTCGCGGGCAAACCAGTTGGCGCAGGAGCCGGAGTCCGAAGTAACAATGGCGTTGTCCGGCAGCTGTGGCGACATCTCCCACACTACCCGCTGCGGATTGACCGGATTCGCGGGTGCCATGGCGCGTTCTTCCATCAGCGTCCACCAGTCCCGCACCTGAACCGCGATATCCTCCTGCCAGCTGCGATCCTCTTTGTGCTCCAGCAGCGGCAGCAGCGCGCGCAGGGTTTCAGCCGCATCGCCATGCAGATTGACTTCGCTGGGATAGCGCAGGCCCAGCATGGCGGGATCGATGTCGATCTGCACCGCACGCGCCTTGCCCTCTTCCGGCAGGAATTCCGTCCACGGAAAGCCACTACCAATCATCAGCAGGGTGTCGCAGTTCTTCATCAGATCGGAGGACGGCTTCGTACCCAGCAGGCCAATCGAGCCGGTGACAAACGGCGCATCGTCCGGCAGCACATCTTTGCCGAGCAGCGCTTTTGCCACGCCCGCGCCCAATACATTGGCGACCTGCACCACCTCAACGGCGGCGTTACGTGCGCCTGCACCGATCAGAATCGCCACTTTTTTACCGGCGTTAAGCACCTCAGCGGCGCGTTGCAGATCCGCTTCGTAAGGAATGACTTTAGGACGCTGATAGCCGCTGCCGGAATGGGTAAACCCGTGCAGATGCTGCGGTGGCTGCCACTCCTCATCCTGAATATCTTTAGGGATAATGATTACCGCTACGCCATTTTGCGCTTTGGCGATGCGCACGCCCCGGTCCAGCAGATGGCGCACCTGCGTCGTGGTTGAAGCTTCCTGAACGAAGTTGGCCACATCCGAGAAGATGCGATCCAGGTTCATCTCCTGCTGGTAACTGGCACCCCGCGCGGTCGCTTCCGCCTGTCCGGCAATCGCCAGCACCGGAGCATGATCCATTTTGGCGTCATAGAGTCCGGTCAGCAGATGGGTTGCGCCCGGCCCGCCGGTTGAGAGGCAGACGCCCAGCTCACCGGTGAATTTCGCGTGCCCGGCCGCCATAAAGGCCGCCATCTCTTCGTGGCGAACCTGAATAAATTCGATGCCGTCGCCTTTAGCGTTCGCGCGCTGGATGGCGCCCAGCACGCCGTTAATGCCGTCTCCCGGATAGCCGTAAATGCGTGTGACGCCCCACTCTTTCAGGCGCTGGACAAAAAAATCACTGGTTTTCATGCTCATCGTCGCGTTTCCCCTCGTAGTCCTTGCAGACTTAAAGCGTAGTAGACGATGCGCAATCGCCGTTAATTGTTCGCCATGGCCGGGTATCGCTGACGCAAATCACTGAATATTTGATTCATATCCGCCGTTTCGCCTATCCCTGCCACCGCCCGGAATACCTGGGTTTTCAGGAAGTGACGCCAGCTGACCGGCGCGCTTGCCAGGAATGTGGTCAGTGCCTGATAACGCTGTGGCGTCCAGAGCGTTTCAAAGCGACTGCGTGCTTCGCCGTGCTCAAAATGGTGCGCGGCCTGCTGCGGCATGACGGCGCGCAGTGTTTCTGTGGCTGACTGATCCACGCGGTAATCTGTCACCACCACGCCATACTGCGCTCTGGCTGCCGCGACGCTGAGATAGCCGCAGCGGACATCCTGTAGTACCGCCCCGGCATCACGCTGTGACGGCAGGCCGTAACCGCCCGCGCCGGGTCCGCGCACTTCAACCACGTCACCCGGCTGGCAGTGGATCACATCGGTATTGCCATGATTGATGACCTCGCCGTCACGCCGGGTACGAAAGTAAGACAGCGCTCCGCTCTGGCCGCCCACCACGCCCGCCGAGGCAAACACCGACCGGTTACGGTTCCGCGCAGTAATGGTGGTATTGGGCGAGAAAATCTCAAAGGCCATTTCGGTCGCAAGGCCACCGCGATAGCGACCGGCTCCGGCGCTGTCCTGCGCCAGTCCATAGCGATGAAAACGGATCGGCACTTCCGCTTCGTTGATCTCAATCGGGGTGTTTTTCAGGAAGGCGGACAGGCCGCCGGAGCCATCGGGGCCGTCGTGACGGGGCGTGCCACCCGCGCCGCCGCCGACCGGTCCCAGCGAGGCGACCACGCTGCGGTTCTGCGTCTGGGTACGGATGTTCATAATCGAGTTGCCCCCCGGTGAATTCGCGGGCAGGCGGTCCGGCATCGCCAGCGAGAAGACGCCGACAGTGGCAATCTGCGACAGCGCACAGGTCAGCGAGCGCATCCCCACCGCGGCGGGTGCTTCACAGTTCATCACCGTGCCCGGCGGCAGGATCGCCCGGGTTGGCCGCAGCGTGCCGGCGTTAAGCAGCAGAGAACGATCAAGAGTAGAGAGCACATAGGTGACGCCCACCAGCGCCAGCGGATGCCGCTCGCGCCCACCGGTCGGCATATTCAGCGACGAAGCCAGCTGCGGGTCGCTGCCGGTGTAGTCCAGCTCCAGCTGATCGCCCTGCACCCGCAGAGTAATGGCGATGCGGCAGGGATAACCGCCCTCGCCATCTTCATCGGCGTAGTCGGCATAAAAGTATTCCCCGTCGGGAATGGTGCTGATAATGCTGCGCGCCTGCGCTTCGGCGTAATCGAGAATACCCTCAATGCCCTGCAGGAAATCATCGATGCCAAAGCGGGCAATGATGTCGTGAATTTTGCGCTCACCCACGTTAACCGAGGCCAGCTGCGCTTTGAAATCGCCCCAGTTCTGATCCGGCACCCGCACGTTGAGCCGCATGATGCTGGCGACCTCCTCGTTGAGCTGGCCCTGACGCATGATCTTCAGCGGCGGGATGCGGATCCCCTCCTGCACGATATCGGTCAGCGAGCGTGACAGCGAGGCGGGCACCGCGCCGCCGACGTCGGTGTTATGAATATGACCGACCACGAAGCAGACGATTTCGCCCTCGTGGAACACCGGCTTCCAGATGTGGATATCGGGCGAATGGGTCGCGACGTTCCCGGCGTAGGCGTCGTTGGTAATGCAGATATCACCGTCGGCGTACTCTTCAATCAGCGCCAGCACCGGCGCATAGTCGATACCGCTGTACCAGGGCGCGCCGAAGCTGCGCGGCGAGGCAAACGCCAGCCCGCTGCGGCTGACAATCTGGCAGGAGAAATCTTCCGTCTCTTTCACAAAAGTAGAATGCGCGGTGCGCATCAGGGTGAAGGCCATCGCATCGGCAGCGGCGGCGCAGTAGTTCGCCAGGATCTGTAAGTTACGTCCATCAATCGCCATGTTATGCCTCGCTCGCCGTGATCAGCAGATTACCGAATGAATCGACCGTGACGCCCATGCCGGGCGGTACGCAGGTGGTACAGTCGTCCTGGGCGATGATGACCGGGCCGCTGAGCTGATGTCCGGCGCGCAGCACAGAACGCAGCACCAAATCCACCTGATGCCAGCCACCATCAATCCACGCTCTGGTCTGCTTCAGTACCGGCACCGGTTCCGTGGCAGGTGCCAGTGGGTTAATTACCGGTTTCGGCGTCGGTGAAGCGATAACCAGCCGCAGGTTGATCAGCTGCACCGGTGCCTGCGGGTCACAGTGACCAAACAGCTGCTGGTGCTGGCGATCAAAGGCGTCATGCAGCGCAGTGAAATCCGCCTGCGTCAGCCAGTTCTCCTCCAGCGGCACATCGATCTCAAACGACTGACCGCGATAGCGCATATCGGCGCTGAACTGCAGGTTGTAAGGCATGTCGCTGCCGTGCTCCTGCACCAGCCAGCCGCAGGCCCGCTGCCGTAAGGCTTCGGCTTCAGTGGCTAAGGTGTCCGCCAGCGCCGGTGTCAGATCGCCGTAAAGCGTGCGGATAAAGTCATTGCGGATGTCCGCCACCAGCCCACCCAGCGCGGAGAGCACGCCCGGCGTCGGCGGTACAATCACCCCTTTCATATTCAGTTCGCGGGCGAGAAAACAACCCATCATCGGACCCGCGCCGCCGAAGGCAAGGAACCAGAATTCACGCGGATCGAGTCCAAAACGCGACAGCAGACCGCTGGTGTCGCTGTACATACTGGAGATCGCCAGCTGGATAGCGGTCTCGGCGGTCTCCTCTACCGAAATATTGAGCGCATCGGCCAGCGGTTGCCAGGCCGCACAGGCGGCGGCGACATCCACAGTGACCGCGTTATAGCCCAGCGCACCGTGGCCCATCATGCCGCAGGCGGCAAAGGCATCGGTGGCGGTCGGCTGCGTGCCGCCGCGCTGGAAGCAGACCGGACCCGGCAGCGAACCCGCGCTGTCCGGCCCCATCTGCAAGACGCCCTGCCCGTCGATCCATGCCAGCGACCCGCCGCCCTGACCCACCGAGGTAACGGCGACAGAAGGAATAAAGATCGGAAAATCCCCGATGATTTCGCCGTTGCCCTGCGCCACTTTGCCGTCAATGATCACCGCCACGTCGGCGCTGGTACCGCCGATATCCAGGCTGAGGATTTTGTCAAAACCGCAGGCGCTGGCGAGATAGCTGGCGCCAATCACCCCGGAGGCGGTGCCGGAGAGCACCATCTGCACGCATTCTCGTTTCGCCTGATCAACGCCCATCACCCCACCATTGGATTTAGTGATGCGCGGCGGGGGCTTCACGCCGAGCCGTTGCAGCGCCTGCTCAAAGGATTCCAGATAGTGAATGACCATCGGCTGCACATAGGCGTTGATGGTGGCGGTGATGGTGCGTTCATATTCGCGGATGATTGGCCAGATGTCGGCGGAACAGGAGGTCAGCAGTTCAGGCGCCACCTCATCAATAATCGCTTTCACCGCCGCTTCATTGTGCCGGTTGCGATAACTGTGCAGCAGCGACACCACAATGCCCTGACAGCCTGCGGCGCGCGCCTGCGCAATGGCGTCGAGCACGCTCTGGCGATCAGGCGCGAGCAGCACGTTGCCCTGTGCGTCACTGCGTTCGCGGATGGCAAACACCCTGTCGCGGGTAATCAGGGGGGCTGCGCGCCGCGAGAAAAGATCATGAATATGGGGGATTTTCAGCCGGGCCAGCTCCAGCACATCGCAGAAGCCTTCGGTAGCGAACAGGGCCAGCCGCACGCCGCGCCGCTGGATCACCGCGTTGATCCCTACCGTGGTGCCGTGGGTGAAGTAGCCAATCTCAGCGGGATCGATACCCTGATGCTGCTGAAACTGCGCCAGGCCGGTCACGATTTCGCTGCCGGGCTTGTCCGGACGCGACAGAACTTTCAGGGTGTGGATCTGGTTCGTTTGCTGATCGAGCACGGCGAAATCGGTAAAGGATCCGCCAATATCCACGCCAACGCGGTATCGCATATCGGGTTAACTCCGGTGTCAGGAGGGGGGGAATTCCATCAGCGTGTCGGGGTGCTGCACCACACGCCAGCCGAGCCGCTGATAGACCTGATGGGCATCCTGGGTTGAGAGCATCCAGCGATGCACCGTCTGCAGTTCGGGGTGTTCGCGGACACAGGTCGCCAGCCAGCTGCCCAGCCCGTGACCGCGCCAGTTTTCATCAATCATCACGTCGCACAGCCAGCCAAAGCGGGTGTAGTCAGTGATCAGGCGGGCAAAGCCAATCTGTTCATGCTGGTGATAAAGGCCAAACGGCAGTGAACCGGCAATCGCACGTACGGTTTTGGCCAGCGGCTGGCCTTTGGCCCAGTAGGACTTCTCCGCCAGCTGGATGTGGATCCAGGCCAGGTCGAGCCGCTGGCGATCGGTAGAGACGGTGAACGCATCGCGCTGCCACTGCTGGTCAGCAATCTGTAATGAGTCCATGACAACTCCTTGTATCAGTTGAATTCAGTGTAAAAGGGTTCGCCCGACGGTTGAGGCTGTAGCGCGCCACAAAACCGGGTGCAGCAGCTGAATTTTGCAGCGGAAAGAAATTTTATGCTGAGGCGAATAGAGCAGATTACAGCGTTAAATGACGTGGAGAGATCAAGGGTAAATTATGCAGCGAGATAACAGGATAAGCGGTGACGGCCCTCTCTCCCGTGGACGTGAAAGAGGGGCGATCGCGTGTTATGCGCCGAACTCGACCGAATTGTGCTTGCCGATCAGCGATCGCAACGGCACGCTGCTTTTCATGATTGGGGATTTAATCACGATGTAGCTGAAGTACTTATCGATGCCGATCTGCGCATCGAGCATCTTCTCAATCACTTCCTGGTAATGTTCAATGCTGCGGGTAATGAAGCGCAGCAGATAGTCATAGCCGCCGGTAATCAGATGGCACTCCATCAGCTCATCGACGTCGCGCATCGCACTTTCGAATTTCATAAAGTCTTCGCGGCGATGGCCGGACAGGGTGACTTCGGTAAAGACGGTCACCGAATCGGTAATGCGGGTGAGATTAATATGCGCTTCGTAACCGGTGATAAACCCGGCCTGCTCCAGACGTTTGACCCGTTGCAGACAGGGACTGGGCGAGAGGCCTACGGCGTCGGCGAGGTTAACGTTGCTGATACGGCCATCTTTCTGGAGTTGCACCAGGATGTTGATGTCGATGCGGTCGAGTTTCATTAAGCCGTTCATAGCACCCCCCTCATTGTCAGAGCCTGTTGGGCCAGGCGCTTAATCAAATGTTCAGAACCTCCCGATGATATAACACGCTTTACGGTAAACGCGCCAGCGCTTCGCAGTGGTTATACCAGCAGGAGATTTTCAAATTACCCTAACAAAATCAATGAGGAATACGGGTTTAACCCAGCCGGCCAGTCGCGCGCGCCAGCGCAATATCGAAGATATGCATTGCCTCTTCCAGCTGCGAGTCGGTGGTCACCAGCGGCGCCAGGAATCGGATGGTGTTGCGATGCAGGCCGCATTTAATCAGCAGCAATCCTTCCTGACAGGCGCTGTCGAGGATCTTCTGGGTCAGCGCCGCATCGGGACGACCGGTTTCGAAGTCGAGGATTTCCACCGCCTGCATAAAGCCCACGCCGCGCACGTCGCCGATGCAGGCATATTTATCCGCCAGCTGTCGCAGACGGGCATTGAGCTGTTCGCCGAGCTGACAGGAGCGCTGCAGCAGGTTCTCATGCTCAAACAGATCCAGTACCGCCAGTGCTGCCGCACAGCCCAGCGCGTTGCCGCCGTAGGTGCCACCTAACCCGCCCGGCGTTGGCGCATCCATGATCTCTGCACGTCCCACCACGCCGGAAATCGGCAGACCGCCGCCCAGGCTTTTCGCCAGGGTGATTAAATCCGGTTTGATCCCCAGTTGCTGGAAGGCGAACATCGTGCCGGTGCGCCCGAAACCGGACTGCACTTCATCGCAGATAAGCAGAATACCGTGCTGGCTGGTGATGCGACGCAGCGCCTGCATAAAGGCTGGCCCGGCGGGCAGGAAGCCGCCGTCGCCCTGCACCGGCTCAATGATAATCGCCGCCACACGCTCCGGCAGGATCTGCACCGCGAACAGCTGATCCATCGCCTTCAGACAGTCCGCTTCGGTGATGCCGTGCAGCGGGTTCGGGAATGGCAGACGGTAGATGTCGCCAGGGAACGGACCAAAGTTCTGTTTGTAAGGCGCGGACATGCCGGTCAGTGTGACACCCAGCAGGGTGCGGCCATGAAACGCGCCATCAAACGCGATGATACCGGGGCGCTGAGTGTGTGAGCGGGCAATTTTCACCGCATTTTCCACCGCTTCGGCGCCGCTGGTGAAGAAGACGCTCTTATACGCCTCATCGCCACCGACCAGTTTGTTCAGCCGCTGCGCCAGCTCGATATAGCCCGGATAGGCCACCACCTGGAAACAGGCGTGAGACACCAGACCGAGCTGGCGGGTCACCGCATTGACCACCGCCGGGTGATTGTGACCGACATTCAGCACGCCGATACCGCCGACAAAGTCGAGATAGCGATTGCCCTCTACGTCCCATACTTCACTGCCTCTGGCGCGTTCGATCACCAGCGGATGGGCGGTAACGACACCGCGCGGCACATTCTGCTCGCGTGCATCCAGTAACAGGCTGTTATCGGAATATGCTTGCTGCTCTGCCATGACATTCTGCATTTTAAACCCTCATCCACGTATCGTTCGGTTGGCTCAAGTATCGCAACCTGCTGGTTTCTCACGCTGCCGTAATTGCCCGGGCAGCGGCATTTCCTGTCAAAATCCCGCTGCATTCAGCAGGGAAATTTCTCTGCCAGCGCCTGACGAATCAGTGTGACAAAAACATTAACGCCATGCGGGATCAGCGCATCGTTGAAGTCGTAAGCAGCATGGTGCAGCGGCTTACAGGGAGCCGATCCCAGCCACAGGTAGGCACCGGGGCGCGCCTGCAGCATAAAAGCAAAATCTTCCGAGGTGAGCGCGGGCCTGGGCGCGGCCTCCGCCGGGATGCCCGCCTGCGTCAGCGCCTCAAGGCAAAACTGCGCTTCCGCCGCGCTGTTAATCGTCGCCGGGTAGTAACGCTGATAGTTCACTTCTGCGCGCAGGCCATGGGCGGCGGTGATGTGCTCCGCCATCTGACGCAGCCGCGTTTCGATCGTATCCTGTGCCGCCGGGCTGAAGGTACGCACCGTGCCGGTGATGTTTGCCTCTGCCGGGATCATGTTGTGCGAAAAGCCGCCCTGCATCCGGGTGACGGTGAGCAGCGCCGTTTCACACGGGTCGAGGGCGCGGGAGACCAGCGTGTTCAGCTGCACCACCAGCTCACTGGTCGCCAGCAGCGTATCGCTGGTCAGGTGCGGCTGTGCGGCGTGGCCGCCCCCGCCCACCACCCGGATATCAAAGCGGTCGGCCGCCGCCATGATGGCACCGGGCCGGGTCTGAACCTGGCCGAGCGGCAGCTCAGGCCAGTTATGAATGGCGTAGACGGCTTCGCAGGGGAAGCGGGTGAAGAGGCCGTCGTCGATCATGGCTTTTGCGCCTGCCAGCCCCTCTTCGGCGGGCTGGAAGATAAAGCAGACACTGCCGTCAAAGCTGACATCGCGCGCCAGTTGTTCGGCGGCCCCCAGCAGCATCACCATGTGGCCGTCGTGGCCGCAGGCATGGCTCACCTGCTCTGCCCGGCTTTGCCAGTCGGTGCCGCTTTGATCCTGCATTGGCAGCGCATCCATATCGGCGCGCAGGCCAATCATGCGTTCACTGCTGCCCTTTTTCAGTATCCCGACCACGCCGGTTTTACCGATACCGCGATGCACCTCAATGCCCAGCTGTTGCAGGAAATTCGCCACAATGTCGCTGGTGCGCTGCTCCTGAAAGCCCAGTTCGGGATGCGCATGCAGGTCGCGGCGCAGTGCCACTAAGTGTTCCATTTTAATATCCTCGCGAACGGTCAATCTCACCCTGTAGCGGCTCGCCACGCTGGTAGCGCCGCAGGTTTTCCAGCAGTGCCGCTATGGCGCTCTCATTCTGCGTCTGGCTGGCGATGTGCGGTGTCAGCCAGATGGCGGGATGGTGCCAGAACGGATGACCCGCCGGTAACGGCTCCGGGTCAGTGACGTCAATCACTGCGGCGCGGAGCTGACCGCTTTCCAGCGCCTGCAGCAGATCGTCATGATTGAGCTGCTGACCGCGTCCGGCCTGCACCAGCGCCGCGCCCTGCGGCAACTGGCTGAACAGCGTCTTATTCAGCAACCCCTGTGTGGTGTCAGTCAGCGGCAGCAGGCAGATCAGAATGTCGCTGTGCGCCAGGAAGTCAGCGAGTTGATCCGCGCCGTGCCAGCAGCGCACGCCAGGGATCTCGCGCGGTGTGCGGCTCCAGCCTGCGCAGTCAAAGCCCAGCGCCACCAGCTGCGCTAACGCGGCCTGCCCCAGTTCGCCCAGGCCCATCACGCCCACCCGACGCTGGGCGGCCGGTAAGGCGGCGTGGGCCAGCCACTGCTGCTGGCGCTGCTGAGTGAAATAGCGCGGCATGTCGCGATGCAGGCCGAGCACCGCGAAGGTGACATATTCCACCATGCCCTGGGTCAGGCCTGGCTCGATCATTCTGATCACCGGCAGGTCGGGCGGCAACGCAGTGAAATCAAACTGGTCGGCTCCGGCTCCCACCGAGAACAGCAGTTTCAGCCGGGGAAACAGCGCCGGAATGTCAGCGGGGGGCTGCCAGGCGACCAGCGCCTCAACCTGCGCCGGATCACCGGTTTCGGGCCAGATATGCAGCTGAATGTCAGGCGCATGTTCCGCCAGCCAGCGCTGCCAGATCCGGCCACGCTCCGGCTCCGATTTATAAACGATATGCATCAGGCCATCGCCTGAGTCATCAGCCCAAACGCCTGCATCCCCTGCGGCGTCCAGGGCGTGCCGCGCACCATCGTGGTGGGCGCATCGACCTGAGGAATGCCCAGACTCTCCAGCCAGGCGGCCATTGGCAGCGCACCGTCGGTATCAATGCGCAGGAACTGCCCCTGCAGCGAGTGCATCAGCGAGGCGACCAGTGCCTGAGCGGCCGGGAAATCCGCGGCTATCACCGGGCCAATGGCCCAGCCGTGACCAAAGCGGCGCAGGCTGGCGAAGCCCTGAATCTGCTGCTGCGCATCCTCTAAAATCACTGTCTGGCAGTCGCGCAGTAAATGCTCAATCAGCGCCGGACGAAGCATGCCATTTGCCTGCTGATCCAGCGTCACCAGCGTGGCGTGATCGATCCGGGTCGCGGGTCGCAGCTGCAGTCCCGCCGGGATCACCACGTCAGGCAGTGTGGTCACTGCACGGGTCTGGTGCTGACGGATTTCACCGCAGCTGACAAAACCGAGCTTTTCATACAGGCCTTTGCCCATTTCGGTCGCGTGCAGACGCACATTACAGTCGGGCAGTTTTTCCAGCTGCGCCAGCATCAGCTGTTTGCCCAGGCCGCGCCCCTGCTGCTGGTTATCAACAATAATCAGTCCCAGCGTGGCGGCACTGTCGCCCCAGCGCCAGAGTACTGCGCTGCCAATCAGCTTACCCTGCTCTTCAATCACCGTGCCCTCGCCCAGTTGCAGCGCCAGCGCCCAGTCTTCGCGTCGGTGGGGCCATTTCAGCGCCTGCGTTAAGGTGAAACATTGGTCGAGATCGTCGGGCGTCATTGCGCGTATAGTCAGGCTCATAACAGCTCTCCTTACATCATGCCTGGCGTTTCAAGTCCGCTGCCGTCAACCAGACGGCTGTAGCGGTAAGGGGTCGGATCAACGATCGGTGTAGCCTCAGTCGCCAGGTCGGCGGCCAGTCGTCCGGCTCCGGGTCCGATACCGAACCCGTGGGCGCTGTAACCCGCCGAGAGCACCAGCCCCGGCAGTTTGGCCACGGTAGAGATGACCGGAATCGCATCCGGGGTGCTGTCAATCATGCCGCCCCACGACTGCGCCAGCTTAAGATTCGCCAGCGCCGGGTATTCACGCCGCATCGCCGCCAGGCCCTCTTCCACGATTTTTGCATCTGCTGCCGGATCGAGAATACGCATACGCTCAAACGGTGACTCGCGGTCGAACGCCCATTTTCCCATCGCTTCCGGGCCGTTGAAGAATGGCGACAGGCCGAGATTCAGGGTGAGATTCTTGCGGCGGCTTTTAAAGGTCGGATAGAACTGGCGTGCATAGCGCAGCCCCTGCGCGCCAGGCTCCAGACGCCCGCGACCCGAGACAGAGACGGTGTAGCTGCCGTCCATTTGTGGCCGACAGGCAAAGCCCGGCGTGTAAAGCGGCATGGCGATCGCCTGCTCGATGGGCTGCGTGCGGAAGGCGGTGCCAATCACATTGCCCAGCGGCAGGTCGATGCCGTGACGACGGCAGAACATCGAGGTCCAGGCGCCAGCGGCGCAGATGACCCGGCTGGTTTTGATCAGGCCGCGTTCGGTCCAGACGCCGCTGACCCGACCTGCGGCGATATCCAGCCCGCGCACCGCGCACTGCTGAAACAGCAGCGCACCTTTTTTCAGCGCACCCGCCACCAGGCCAGGCGCAGCGAGGCGTGGCTCGGCGTGGCCGTCGGTGGGTGCTGAGAGGCCGCCCCGCCATTGGGTGGTGCTGCCGGGCGTCATCGCTTTGGCCTGTTCCGCCGTAAGAATCGAACTGTTTACGCCATAGCCTTTTGCCATCTGGATCCACTTATCCCAGGCCGCGATGTCCGACTCTTCCTGCGTGGCGTAGACCAGCCCGCTGCGGCGGAATCCCAGCTCTTCGCCGGTTTCGTCGTTCAGTTCACCCCAGCGTTGCAGCGCATAGATAATCAGCGGCAGCTCACGCTCATCGCGGTTCTGCTGGCGACACCAGCCCCAGTTGCGGCTCGACTGTTCCGCCCCTACCAGGCCTTTTTCAATCAGCACAACCTTCAGTCCCTGCTTCGCCAGCTCCCAGGTGGCTGCGGCACCGGCAATACCGGCGCCAATCACCACCACATCGGCGGAATCGGGGAAATTCGCACTGTCCTGTACATAACGAATCGGTGCAGGCATAACAAGATGACCTCTGTTGTCAGTATCTGATCTGGCTCAGGGCACTATCGCCGCTGGGCCAGACCCGCGCCACCTGCGCAATACATCAGTGCTGTGCAGGCGGGTAAATAAGAGCGCGATAACTCACTCTGCTTTTAAAATCTCTTCATGCTCATCCAGCCAGCCCTGACGCAGCTCCGGCACCGCGCGCTTCAGTCGCTCGAAATAGAGCTCGCTGGTCGGCTTGTCATAATCACTGCGTGCCAGTTGGGTCACGATACGACCGCTTTTCATCACCACAATTTCGTCGCACACCGCACGTACCGCATGCATGTCGTGGCTGATGAAGATCACCGAAAGCCCTAGCTCGCGCCGCAGCTCGCTGATTAAGTCGAGGACGGCGGCGGCGACCACGGTATCCAGCGCCGAGGTCACTTCATCACACAGGATCAGATCCGGTTCAGCCGCCAGCGCTCGTGCCAGATTGACGCGCTGCTTCTGCCCGCCGGAAAGCGCCCAGGGACGCCGCCACAGCACGCTGCGCGGCAGCTTTACCAGATCCAGCAGCTGATAAAGTCGCTGCTGGCGCGCCGCGCCGCTCAGGCCGTGAAACAGCGTCAGCGGTCGCGACAGGATGCGTTCAACGCTGTGGGCCGGATTCAGTGCGGTATCCGCCATCTGGAACACATACTGAATGCGGCGCAGCTCGTTGTCAGGGCGTTTCTGCATATCGCCTGCAATGTAGTGGCCGTTAAACAGGATGTGGCCGTGACTGGGGGCGTTGAGTCCGGCAATGGCGTGCGCCAGGGTGGTTTTGCCCGAGCCTGATTCACCGATAATACCAATCGCCTGTCCTTTCCAGAGCTTGAGGTTGATCTCCTCCAGAATGCGCACTTTAGGATGGCCGTCATTACCGCGTGGGCCATAACCTGCGCTGAGGTCGCGCACCTCCAGCAGCGGATGAATATCGGCGGCGGCCGGACACCAGTTGCTGGGCCGCTCTTTCTGCCGCGCGGCGTCCATCAGTAAACGGGTGTACTCCGCCTTTGGCGCACCAATCAGATTTTCGGTGCTGCCATACTCCGCCATTTTGCCGCGCAGCAGTACCAGAATCCGGTCAGCCATCTGCGCGACTACGGCCAGATCGTGGCTGACGTAAATCGCGGTGACGCCACGCTGCACGACCACGCGGCGAAACGCTTTCAGCACTTCGACCTGGGTGGTGACATCCAGCGCGGTGGTCGGTTCATCGAGGATCACGACGTCAGGATCGCCAATCAGCGCCATCGCCGTCATCAGACGCTGCAGCTGACCGCCCGACACCTGGTGCGGGAACCGGTCGCCAATAGTCTCGGGGTTTGGCAGCGCCAGTTCGCGGAACAGGCCAATCGCCTTCTCTTTCGCCGCTTTACGGGTCAGGGTGCCGTGGATAACGACCGGCTCAATCACCTGGTCGAGGATCTTCATCCCCGGATTAAAGGATGCCGCCGCGCTCTGAGCGATATAGGCAACTTTGTTGCCGCGAAACGCGCGCAGCTGGCCCGGCGTCAGGCTGTTAACGTCGGTGCCGGCAACGTGAATGTTACCTTCGGCGATGCGGCAGCCGCTGCGGGCATAGCCCATCAGCGCCATGGCGATGGTGGTTTTACCGGAGCCGGATTCGCCAATCAGCGCCAGCACCTCACCTTTCTGCACCGTAAAGTGAATGTCGGAAACCAGGTCGATCTCTTCGCCGCGATCGGTCTGCGCGGTAACACGCAGTTTATCTACCGAAATCACCGGCATGGCGGTATGTGGTGTCACGTTCATGCTCCCTCCTTCGCCAGCGTCATCGGACGCATCGCCTGCAGGCTGTCGATAAACAGGTTGGCGCCAATGGTCAGGCTGGCAATCGCCAGCGCGGGCATCAGCACCGCAGGCGAACCGTCAAACAGCCCCTGCATATTTTCACGTACCAGCGTGCCCCAGTCGGCGTACGGCGGCTGCACGCCCAGGCCCAGGAAGCTCAGGCCGCTCAGCAGCAGCACGATGTAGACAAAGCGCAGGCCAAAGTCCGTCAGCATCGGGTGCACCATGTTGGGCAGGATGTCATGAATGGCGATATACCAGCGACTCTCGCCTCGCAGCCGTGAGGCACGGACATAATCCATGCTGCGCAGCGAGCTGGCCATGGCAAAAGCGATACGGAAGGCGCCCGGCCAGTAGGTGAACACCGCCGTCAGGATCAGCATCGGCAGCGAGGAGCCAAATACTGCGACGATCATCAGCGACAGCACCTTGCCCGGCAGCACCAGCAGTGCGTCGTTGACGCGGCCGAGTAACTCCTCCAGCCAGCGTCCTGTCACCGCCGCCAGCAACGCCAGCAGCGTGCCGATCAGGCTGGCCAGCAGCGCCGCACTCAGCGCCAGGCCGATTGAGAACTTCGCGCCATAGAGAATACGGCTGAGCATGTCGCGTCCCAGATAGTCGGTGCCCAGCAGGTTATCGGCTGTCAGGCCGCCCATCAGTGGGCCGCCGCCGATGTCATCAATGCTGTGCGGCGCCAGCGGGGTGCCGAATACCGCCATCAGCAGCCAGAACAGTGACATCATCAGACCCAGCCGACCTGACCAGGAGAGCGACTGAAAGAAACGCCAGGGCAACAAGAGAGTATTCATGCGCTTCTCCATTTCGGGTTAAAGGCGATAGTCAGAATGTCAGCCGCCAGCAGCAGTACCAGATAACAGGCGGCGAACAGCATCACGCAGAGCTGCACCACCGGCAGGTCACGGTTACTGACCGCGTCCACCAGCTGGCTGGCCAGACCGGGATAGCTGAAGATGGTTTCGATGATGATCACCCCGCCAAACAGATAGGAGAGGCTGAGTGAGATCGCGTTGGCGATGGGGCCGACCGCGTTAGGCAGCGCATGACGCAGCACGGCGCGAAGCGGCGACACCCCTTTCAGCAGCGCCATCTCCAGATAGGGGCTGTCGAGCTGATTGATGATGGCGGCCCGCGTCATGCGTGCCATCTGCGCCACCAGCACGCAACAGAGTGTCAGCACCGGCAGCGCATAGGCTTTGAGGTAGCTGAGCAGGTCGCTGTCCGGACTGCCGAACGACATCGCCGACACCCAGTGCAGCTTGACGGCGAAAATCAGTACCGCCACCGTCGCCACCAGAAACTCCGGCACGGCTACCGTCGCCATGGTGCCGATAACCAGCGCCCGATCGAGCCGGGAACCGCGATTCATCGCTGCAATGATGCCGATGATCAGCGCCATCGGCACGCAGATCAGCGTGGTGATGCCCGCCAGTTCAAAAGTGGCGGGAATACGCTGCGCCACCAGCTGTGAGACCGGCAGATGGCTGGCAAACGAGGTGCCAAAATCGCCCTGCACCATGCCTGTCAGCCAGTGGATATAGCGCATCAGCAAAGGCTGATCGAGACCCAGCTGCTGCCGTAACGCCGCCACCGTTTCCGGCGTGGCGTTCTGGCCGAGGATCATTTGTGCCGCGTCACCCGGCAGCAGGCTGGTGATGAAAAACACCACCGCCGAGACGATAAGCAAAGTCAGGATGCCGGCGCCAATCCGCCGGGCAATCAGGAACATCATGTATCGGTTCATCGGCGTACTCCTTATGAATAGCCTAATGGGATAGGCTAAGATCAGGCGGTCAGCCAGGCAAACTCATGGAAGCGATAGCCCATCATCATGCCTGACGGCCAGGCCTCGACCCCTTTGACCTTTTTGCTGTAGCCATCGGTGGAGCTGATAAAGGTCGGAATGATGGTGCCGCAGTGGTCATAAATCAGCGTCTGCATGTCGCCATACATCTGCTTGCGTTTTGCCTGATCGCGCTCACCGCGTGCGGCGACCACCAGCTGATCAAACTGGGGATTTTTCCAGCCCGATTCATTGTTCGGTGCCGTAGAGAGATAAAACTGTGAGAAGAGCATGTCGAGCGTCGGACGCGGGTTAATCGAGCCATATCCCACCGGATCTTTCATCCAGTGCGAAGACCAGTAACCGTCATACGGCACACGTCGCACTTTCACATTGAGTCCTGCCCCGCGCGCCATCTGCTGGATCAGCTGACCGCCTTCGTTCGCCCCTTCGATATTCGGCGTAGTGATGATCTCTATCGTGGAGCCGGCCATGCCCGCTTTTTTGATGTGGAACTTCGCTTTTTCCACGTCGAGCGGACGCGGTTTAAGGTCGGCGTTGTAGAGCGGATGCCACGGCGGAACCGGGGTGTCATTACTCACGTCGCCATAACCCTGCAGCACCGTTTTCACCAGCATTTCACGCGGCTGCAGGTATTTCATCGCCAGCACAAAATCTTCGTTGCTGCCCGGTTTCATGTCGGTGCGGATAATCAGGTTGGTGTACATGCCCGATTTACTCTCCAGCACGCCAAAATCGCTGGTGGCTTTGATGCGCTTGCAGTCCGCAGCGCTCAGCGTGGAGACGATTTGCAGATCACCCGACATCAGGGCATTAACACGTGCTGCGGCATCGGTGACGCCAATCAGCTCAACCTCATCCAGATGCGGCAGACCCGGCTTGTAGTAGTTGGGATTTTTCGTGCCGATGGTGCGGGTACCCGGCATAAAGGTTTTGCAGATAAACGGACCGGTGCCGATGCCTTTGCTGAAATCGGTGGTGCCGTCTTTCACAATTAAAAATGGAGGTGTCGCCAGCATGTAAGGGACGTCGAAGTTGGCGCTGTTCAGCTCCAGCTGCACCTCGTTATCGTTTACCGCGGTAAACGTTTTGAACTGATCGGCCAGCTTAAAAGCGATAGAGGCGATGGCCGGATCTTTGTGGCGGCTGAGCGAGAAGATGACATCTTTGGCGGTCAGCGGTTTGCCATCATGGAAGGTAACCCCTTTACGCAGTTTGATATGCCAGGTGATGCCGTCGCTGGAGTCCAGCGACTCAGCCAGCGCCGGTTGCACCATCAGGTTTTTATCCAGCTCGGTCAGACCGCTGTAGAACATGAACTGGCGGGTGTAGTCCGCGCTGTTGTTACTTTTGGCCGGATCGAGCGTATCGGTGGCCGAGGAATTCGACATCGCCGCACGCAGTTTACCGCCCATGACCGGCTTGTCGTCCGCCAGTGCTTCCCCTGAAAAACCGATCAGGCCGCTGCTCATCACCGCACCTGCGGAGAGGATTTTCATCAGGCTGCGACGTGACAGCGAGCCTTCGGTGATCATGCGCGTCAGTGCCGGATTTACCGCATCAGCGTCTTTATTATCAAATTTACTCATCTCTGTACCCTCAATAGTCAGGCGAAACGGGGATCATTTTTCTGGCGGTGCTGGACACCTGGCGGCCAGCACCCGACGGGACGTTATGAAAGGCGATCCTTTGCTTTGTAATAGAGTCCTGCGAGCGGTAAAAACCATGGCTTGCCGTGATAACCGGGCAGCGCGGGCCATGCGTCACGCTGCCAGGGATTTTCAGTGCGTTTTTCGGCCAGCAGGTCGGCCATGACCCGCCCCATCCAGACCGACATCTGCGTGCCGTGACCGCTGTAGCCCAGCGAATAGAACAGGCCATCCTGTTCACCCGCATGTGGCAGACGGTCGGCGGTCATGTCGACCATGCCGCCCCAGCAGTAATCCACCCCAGTCTTGCCCAGCTGCGGCAGCATCTGCGTCATCGCGTGGCGCAGGATCTCGCCGCTACGCGAATCGGAGGTCGGGTTACTGACGGCAAACCGCGCGCGGCCGCCAAACACCAGACGGCTGTCGGCGGTGGTACGGAAGTAGTTGCCGATATTCAGCGACGTCACATAGGTCCGGTTGTTGGGCAGCACCTGATGCAGCAGCGCCGGGTCGAGTGCTTCCGTGACCACAATAAAGCTGCCGACCGGCACAATACGGCGCTGGAACCAGGGAAAAGGGCCGACGTTAGAGCAGCCGGTCGCCATCAGCACTTTATCCGCCAGAATCGTGCCCTGCGCGGTATGTATCCGATGCTGATAGCCCTGCAGGCGTTCTAACTTCGTCACGGCGTGATGCGGGAAAATCTTCGCGCCGCTGCGGGCCGCCGCTTCCGCCAGCCCGATGCCAAATTTACCCATGTGCATCTGACCGCCACGCTTCTGCAGCAGGCCGCCGTGGAAATCATCACTGGCGATCTCGTCGCGCACCGCCGTTTTATCGAGCAGTTCGATCTCCGGGTCTACGGTGCGGCGCATCAGTTCATACGCCTCCCGCAGCCCGGCCATATGCGACGCTTTGCTGGCGAGCTTGAGCTTGCCGCACAGCCGGAAGTCGCAGTCGATCTCTTCATCCTGGATCAGTTGCTGGACGTAGCTCACCGCATCGTCAAACGCCCGGTAGAAGCGACTGGCCTGCTCCAGACCCTGACTTGCCACCAGCGAGGCGAAGTTCTGCGCCACACCGGTATTGCAGTGGCCGCCGTTGCGTGCCGAGGCCTGGCTCATCACGTCACCACTCTCCAGCAGCACCACACTGATGCCACTGCGCGCCAGGTTAAGCGCCGCCGAGACGCCGGTGAAGCCGCCGCCGATAACCACCACGTCCGCCTGTGCGGGCAGCGGTTCACGGGCGGCACCGGTAAAGGCCGGAGCGGTGGCCTGCCAGAACGATTCCAGTTTCATGGGGGATTCCTCAGAGTCCGACGACGCCAGGCAGGCCGCCGATATCTTTGATTTCGGTGTACTGGTAGTACGGGTTCGCCGGTTCATGACCGCGATTGACCCAGACTTTGTTTTTGATGCCGAGATCGTGGGCGGTCATCAGGTCATAGCGGAAGCTGGAGGAGACATGCAGGATATCCTCCGGGCCGCAGCCGAGCTTATCCAGCATGTACTCGAAGCCTTTCATCTGTGGCTTGTAAGCCCCCGCCTCTTCGGCCGTGATGGTCATATAGATGGGCGCACCCAGACGCGGTTCGTGATGCGGGATCAGGTCTTTCATCGAGTTGGTCAGCAGCACCAGCGGAAACTCCTTAGCCACTTTTGCCAGCCCGGCGGGCACGTCGGGATGCGGACCCCAGCTGGCGCAGTCGGTGTAGATAAAGTCGCTGTCGGCTTTGTCCCACTTCACGCCCCACTTTTTGCAGGTGCGCTGAATCGCATTACTGACCACGTCGTAATAGGGTTTCCATGCGCCGAGCACCTCATCCAGACGGTAGGCGGCAAAGTCAGCGGTAAACGCGTTCATTGCATCCGGATCGACGCGATCGCTGAAACAGCGTTGGGCGGCGCCCGCCATATCAAAGCGAATCAGCGTGCCGTAACAGTCAAACGTGATGAATTTCGGTTTAAACAGTGCCATGTAACAGCCTCGTCTTTGTCAGTTGCGCTTAGAAATCGATGAGTACACTCTTCTGGCGCTGGCAGGCCTGAAACGCCTGACGCCCTAAGTCTTTCCCAATGCCGGACCCCAGGAAGCCGCCGGTTGGAATGATAAAGTCGCCGGAGCGGCCATAGCGGTTGATCCAGACCGTGCCCGCATCGATGGCGCGCATCGCACGCAGCGCGCGCGGCAGACTCAGGGTATGGACACCGGCGCAGAGGCCATAGGTGTCGTGGGCGGCCATCGCCAGGCCCTGCTCTTCATCGTCAAAGGTCTGCACCGTCAGCACCGGACCAAAAATCTCCTGCTGCACGGCCGGATTATCCTGCGCCACGTGGCTCAGCAGCGTGGGCTGCCAGAACCAGCCGTTTTCGGTGTCGGCAAAACGCTCTCCGCCCACCAGCACCTCTGCGCCCTGCGCTTTTGCTGCCTCAATCACCGAGCAGACTTTGTTGCCCTGACGTTCGTCGATCAGCGGCGCGTAGCGACTCTCTTCGTGCCAGGTGACACCCGGTTTAAGTTCGCGGCAGAGCTGTGCCAGCCGCTCAACCAGCGGGTCGGCAATACTGCGCTGCACAATAAGACGGGTGCCCGCGACACAGGCCTGGCCGCCGTTGGCGGTAAAGCCGCGCAGAATACGCTGGGCCAGCACCTCAAGGTCGCCCGCATCATCAAACACCAGCTGCGGACTTTTGCCGCCCAGCTCCAGCGTCACCGGTTTCATGCCGTGCTGCGCGGCATCACTCATGATGCGCTTTCCGGTTACGGTCGAGCCGGTGAAGGAGACTTTGCGCACCAGCGGATGGGTCACCAGCGCGCTGCCGGTCACAGCACCGCTGCCCTGCACAATGTTCAGCACGCCCGCCGGTAAACCGGCCTGGATCGCCAGTTCGGCCATGCGCACGGTAGAAAACGGGGTGAGTTCAGAGGGTTTGAGGACGACCGCATTGCCTGCCGCGAGCGCCGGTCCGCATTTCCACGACGCCATCGACAGCGGGAAATTCCACGGGGTAATCGCGGCGATAACGCCATACGGTTCGGCAATCAGCATGCCGAGGCTGCTGTCGCGGGTAGGAAAGAGGTCGCCGCTGTATTTGTCAGCGCATTCGGCATAGAAGCGAATCGCTTCGGCGGTAAACGGGATTTCGTGCAGCACCACGTCATTGATCGGGCGGGTTGAGCCCAGCGCTTCCAGCTGTGCCAGCAGCGGGTCCTGCTCAATCAGATCGGCCCAGCGGCGTAACACACGGCCGCGTTCACGCGGCGGACAGCCGGACCAGCCGCTGGTTTTCAGTGCCTGATGCGCGACGGAAACAGCGCGATCGACATCCTGCGGTGTAGCGTCATGCAGCGTGGCATACACCCGGCCATCAGAGGGACGTTTAACCTCAAAGGCTGCGCCCTGGCTCTGGCAGTGCTGGCCGCCAATATAATGGCCAGCCGGAAGAGAAACTTTTTCAGGGTCGAAACTTAACATGGAAGAATTCCTTATTTGTTACACCCATCAGTTGCTGATTTATTAGCGTTTACAACGGCCGATTTCTGCGGTGTTAATAAGCTAATGCAGAAAGTATGCCAGCCGGGCAAAAAATAAAAATGCGTTTAAAACAGCGCAAAAAAATTTTCTGCCGTATTGCCGGGGGATTTTTTGCGGAATTGCCGAACAATTAAACAGATGATTTACTTCACAAAATTTATGCGCCCTGCTGGTGCAACCTGCACGGAAATTGCACCAA